>Ga0209172_10000149_pt1 | contig 208819 bp, 205 predicted proteins | sample LarsenN4metaG_FD_184113 | JGI IMG/M metagenome (GOLD analysis project Ga0209172, IMG submission 184113) | Hot spring sediment bacterial and archeal communities from British Columbia, Canada, to study Microbial Dark Matter (Phase II) - Larsen... ...
GGCATCTCCGGCTCTCCGCCTGTACGCGGCTCCCCGAAGCTTTTCGCAGCGTACTACGCCCTTCCTCGCCCGCGAGCGCCTAGGCATCCCCCGTATGCCCTGCTGCGCTTGACCATCTTGTTGCCAGCATCGCTGCTGTCTGCGTCTCCAGTTGTCAAAGAACAATTGCGGCGGGCATCCCGCCAACTACCCTACTATGGCGCCAGACCACATCCTGTCGTTCTGGAGTCGTCCGCGCATCTAGGATAGTGCCCCACTCCCTCTTCGCTCTCTACCCCAGTTCCCCCGCCGCACGGCGACAGCGATGGCAAGCAGAGACCTCATCGGCCTCCCTCATCTGCATGGGCCGTGCTCAGAAGCTTATCAAAAGCTAAGGAGATGAAGTTAGGATATGATCTATGAGCCTTGAAGGGGCAGGTTCCAATGATTTAAGCAGGGATAAGTATACAACAGATCGCCCCCATGTCAAGCCCTTTTTGACGAAATTTCCGCATCTGTCCAAGCCGCCGGCTATATCTCCTCAACACGAGGACGATATCTTCTCGGCCTGTGCAGCCATAAATTCCAGAGTGTCGCCAAGAGCTGGAAAAACCGATAACGATTCCCGCACTGTTACCGTCCTATGGGGGCCCGCGCCCTATTCCTGGCCTTCTGAAAACCACGCACCCTCTCATGAGGTCAGAGATGCTGCTGATCATCGACACGGCTGTGCCGATGTGCGGGGTGAGGATTATAGGCACATAACTTGCCGTTCACGATCAAGATGAGATCGGCGCGTCTCCTCTGCTACCCAATAAACCATAAGATCTTCAAAGTGGCCCACCCGTGGCGAGGAGATGACCATAGCCAGGAGTGAATCCTGTGGCTACCCTCTCGCCAGCGACGCTGCCGAACCCCATGAGATCAGGAACTGCCCTATCCCCTGCACTGGCTAGCACGGGGTAGGCACGGATCGGCAACGGCGTGCAATTATCCAAAGTCGCTGGACAACGCTTGCAAAAGCCATGACGTCACACTGCATCGAAGCCTTCTTGCGCTGGGCTTACATGATGACAACTCCCGCTTGAGGATGTTATATGAACTATCTGATAGGGCATTTGGTCTAGCTTCGTCGCTGCACTTCTCGCCATGACAACATCGCGAGGGCAGCGAGGCCCTCTCTATCATGGCATGAGATGACCCGATGTGCTATCTCCACCGGCAATGCCCATTAGCTCAATGGCGTTGGGTGAGCACTAGATTGCATATGAGGCCATCCATGTGAGGCTAACGACAGGCCCGGTCGGGTCGCGGCGCCGAGCTTTTCCCACCAGAGTGCCAGCCATGACTACAGGCATAGAGTGGCTTGAGCAAGGAGGAATCATGCAGCTGAAAGAAATTATGACCCACAAAGTAGAAGTTATCAGCCCAGACGCTAGTTTACAAGAGGCGGCCCAGCGGATGCGAGCCTCCAACATCGGCGCACTCCCGGTGTGCGACGGCAACCGTATCGTGGGTATCCTTACAGAGCGCGACCTCATAGCACGGGGGATTGCCGAGGGGAGAGATCCGAAGACCATAAGAGTCCACGAGGTGATGACGCCAGAGTTGATCGTCTGCTTCGAGGATCAGGAAAGCGCCCAGGCCCTCCGATTGATGCAAGAACGACAGATCCGCCACCTCGCCGTGCTGAGTCGCGACCACCGGCTGGTTGGCATTATCTCCCTACGGGATGTGGCCGAGCCGGGCCAAGAAGGGGGACTTGCAGGCGGCGCTATTCGCTGGCCCATCTAACGCTGTGGGGCCGCACAATGTCGGCTCAGGCGCTGCCAGACAGAGGCCAGTCCTGGCTGGCGTGGGCCGCGCGTCGTTCGATCTCCATGGTTGCGCCACGAGGCCAGCTGAACAGCCTAGCCCGATAGCGGCAACACAGTGTGGGTGGCCATGAGTGTGAGCTCGAGGCCGCGGCGGACGAACATCACCCCGATAGCGGCCAGCAGCAACCCAAAAACTTTCGCCATGGCTTGCGCGCCAGCCTCGCCGATGGCCTGCACGATTGTGAAAGCCCAGCGCAACGCCACCCAGACAAGCACCAGGTTGAGGCTGAACGCCAAAAGCGTCAGCGTGTATCCATGGCTGCGGGCGAGTGTAAGCAGGGTTGTCAGCACGGCAGGGCCGACGATGAGTGGCGTGCCTAAGGGAACCACCCCCAGATGCCCGCCTGGCTGACGCAGCGGCAGCTCGGGATGCAATAGGCTATGAATGGCTATGATGAGCAGGAGCAGGCCGCCGGCCATCTGAAAATCGCCGATGCTCACCCCGACCAGACCTAGAACGGCATCCCCCAACAAAAGAAAACCAATCCCGATACCGGCGGCGGTGAGCGTTGCCTCTGTCGTTATGCGCTGGCGCGCCTTCCCATCGAGTGCGCCCACAAACCCAAGATATATCGGGAGCACCCCAACGACGTCGACGGCGACAAACAAAGCCATGAACGTAACGAAAAACTCATTCACCCAGCCCATCCTCTCGCCTCATGATCCTCGCGCTGCGCGCCCCTGTGCCATCTTTGCAGATCGCTGGCCTTCCCCGTCCTCGATGTCTCGCAAGAGCGGGGCGACTGCCAAGCCCCAAGTGGCGTTGACCTCAGGGCCTCGCAGATCGACCATGACCACCTCATCCTGTTCGCTGTGTCCGGTCACGCCCATGACCACACGGGCCACGAAGCGCCTTTGTCGCGCGGCTTAGGGGCAAGGTCGATGCCCTGGCGCTTCGGCCCTGTTGCCTGAGATGGATCTGGGACAGCCTGGCCACTGGCGCCACGATGCGGGCGGTGATCGCGGTGGTGCGGCGGCAGCAGCCGGCGGAGGTCATCGTGGCCGTGCCGGTGGCGCCGACGGACACTGTGGCGGCGCTGCGCCAGGAGGTCGATGCGGTGATCTGCCCGGCGACGCCGGAGCCGTTTCTGCGGATCGGCCGCTGGTATGAGGGCTTCGCCCAGGTCACGGATGAGGAGGTCCGTACCCTGCTGGAGCGTGCCTGGCAGCGCCAGAGGCCCCGTAGCGTGGGCGATGCCACCTGCGTGCGAGCGGCTTTCCGAAGCCCATGATCGCCAGTACGACAGGGCGTTTGCGTACACAGCCGATGCCGGTAAGGAGGAGCAACGGTGGCACCTATGGCTCTGCGAGCGCCTGGAGGTGGTTTTCGCCTCTCTGACTGTGAGAATAGACGATCCTTGGGCGATCACATCAGTGCGGGCAGGTATGGAGTGATCCGGGAGGCCTGTGGCCCCTTGTCGCCGGCCTGGATCTCCAGATCCATGGGCATGCCAACCTCGAGTGCCTCAAAGGCGATACCGTGTACGGAGTTGGCGTGAAAATACACCTCATGATTCGTTTCCGTTTCGATGAACCCATATCCACGGTCGTGAAAGACTCGGACGATGCGGCCTCGGATCCGAGGGCCGGGCTCTTTGACTACTCCGCGCCGCTGGTCGCGAAATTCCTTGAGCTCGCGCTCGATGGTCTCCAGCGCGGCATTGGCTGCATCGTACAGGCTCGCGGCGACTTTCTTCGCCGTCAGTATTTTGCCGGACAGCGAAAGGATAATGCGTACCTCGTCGACTCCCTGCTGATGGTGGGTATCTTTATCGAGGGCTACACGCGCGTGTATGATGTCGTCGTGCTGAGCGTTGAGTTCCTCCAAACGTTGGGTAAGCATCTCGCGCAACTTTGGCTGAATGGGGATATGCTGTCTTTCGATATAAACCTGCATGGCAACTCCTTCTTCTGCCCGGACTATGCGCGGTCTTATACCACAGTGCCCACTTTTTGCTGGGGCAAGGGGTACAACCAGACATCGGCTCGCTTGCTTCGCTACCACGGCCGCTGACAGGGTAGCCCCGGCCTCATCATACCCATGGGCGCTCGCGTCGCATCACGTCGTCGTGCTCTGTGCCCTCTAGTGGAGAAGCGCCGTCGTCTGGTCATTGCATGTCATGCGAGCGATCACGGCGAGACGCGCTCAGGCGCCGATCTCGCTATGGTTGGGCGCAATTTCTGTGCCAATCAACCCGCTTTGTCCTCAGCTCTGTCTCGTGTTTGCCAATGATGCGCCCAGACCCCATCCCACGTCAAGGATGCCGGTATGCGGCGCTATCAAGCTGAGAGGGTTTGGGCTCATGTGGCCTGCTACTGGAATAGAGCCGGCGACCACAGGCTGCCCACACCATTGACTGCATGGCCTTGCGCCGCCAGACTGTGGGAACTACCGCCTTGGTATGGCCTTTGCCATCCCAGCTCAATGGAGGCATATCACCGGCTGATCCGTCCGTTTTCCAATTTCTGTGTGACGACATCTCAGGAAGGAGGGAAGCGCCATGGCCCTAATGCGTTGGAGCCCAGCCCGAGACCTGCTGGCCATCCGCGAGGACATGGACCGGCTGTTCCGTGAGTTCTTTGGCCGCCCTGAGGGCGAGGAGGGCACGTGGTTGACGGGTACGTGGACGCCGCCGGTCGACATTCATGAGACCGAGGACGCCCTCGTACTCAAGGCTGAGCTGCCAGGGGTTGCAAAAGACGACATCAACGTAGAGCTCAAGGACAATAGGCTGACGCTGAGAGGACAGCGCCAGCGTGAAACCGAGGTGAAGGAAGAGCGGTATCATCGGCGAGAGCGTGCCTATGGCAGCTTCCAACGCACCTTTATGCTACCCACAAGCGTGGACCCAGAAAAGGTGACGGCTAGCTATAAGGACGGCATTCTGGAGTTGCGGCTCCCCAAGAGCGAGGCCGCAAAACCGAAACGCATTGCCATCGGCGCGTAACAAGCCAGTCGGCGATCCTTGGTCCCTGCCCATCGCGGCCCTGGCAGGGACCAGGGGTGCAGTGCGAGGGACGGCACGGGTTTCTTCGGAAGGGTGTTTCGCGGTGACCTGCAGCCTGGCTGTCAATCGAGCTGGCCAGTGCCCGGTGGAGCACGACGAACATCCTAACCAAGGCCAGGCATTGTAGGAGGCCGACGATGCAGATCAGGGAAATTCTGACGCATGAGGTAGAAGTCATCCGCCCACATGCCACGCTAGGAGCGGCGTCCCAAAAGATGACGGCGTCCAATGTCAATGCGCTGCCCGTCTGCGATGGTCGGCAGTTGGTGGGGATCATCACCGAGCGCGACCTCGTAGAGCGGGCCACCGTCAAAACGCGCAATCTGCGGACCGCCACAGTTGGCCAGGTGATGACGACCGATCTGCTCTCGTGCTTTGAGGATCAAGCGATCACAGAGGTACTCCGGCTGATGCAGGAGCGGCAGATTCATCACCTGGCGGTGTTGAACCGCGACCAACAGCTCGTCGGCATCGTCTCGCTCCGCGACGTCAGCAAGCCCCAACATGAGGATGACCTCATCGGCAGTACCATTCGCTGGCCCGCATAGTCCGGGGCGTCAGTGCGGCCCTGGATCGCCGGCGGCTGCGCCAGGGAACGTTCAGCCTCAAGCGGCCTGCCCCCGTCTGACGCCGGTGCCTTCACCGGTTTGAGGGCAATCCGCCCTGGCTCTCGCATCGAAGCAGCATATCGGTACCTCAACTATTCCCAGCTAGCTTCGTAAAAGCATGCCCTCGCCCGGCGAGTCGGTCAGCCAGCATTCCACGAAGCGCTCTGGCGTCACCTGATGACGAGGCGCCGCAACGATTGAGCGGTGCGGGATAGCTCTTCCTTAGGTCTTAGGCTCTATCCGCTCTGGACTTATAGTGCGAAGCACCTGCGCCCGCAACTCGGCATAGTCTCGTGAGAAGCCAGGGTGAGCATGTTCCATGAACCGGCGCAGGACTTCTATCTCGATGTTTAGGGCGTCGATAGCAGCAGCACAATCGAGCTTGACCTGCTCGGCCAAAGACGCAGCCGCGTCGATCTCCTGTTGGAGGAGGTGAAAGCGCTGCTTGATTTGTTTCTCTTCCATAGTCGCCTCTCACCTCCTTCTGACCGCCGGAGGAAGGCAGTGATCGATTGGCACACAGGCAGCCCTCGTTATGCGCTATCGCGTGGTCCCGCGCCTACAACAAGACCATGGCCGCTAGGCTATGGAGCGGCATAGCTCACCCCTTTAGTCTTCCAAGCGGGGCCAGTCTGCGACCCCACATTCCGGGCCTTGAATGGCGATGAAGTGCAGCCACTCTAGGATCGCTTGCGGTGTGGGGAGCGCCTGGCCCGCGCTGGTCCGGCAGGCCAGATAAATCTCGCCCCAGCGGTCAGCGATGTAGACGGCTGCCGCTGGTTCCCCCGAGGGCATCACGGCGCCGAACGCCCGATGCCCTCGCCCGTCCGCATCGGCCAGCACAGGAAACGGCAAGGCCTCGCGGCGTTTAACACGGGCAGCGCCCTGCGGCGTGCCCTGGAGCACAGCCAGGACCTCGGCCGTCCACTCGTCGAACGCCCTGTACTCCTCGGCGCAACCGCCCAGCAGCGGCACGGACCTCGTCCCCTATTGACCTCCCGACGAAGACCAGCACGAGGTTGCATCGGCCGCGATAATCCGAGGTCCGGACGGTGTGGCCTTCCGACGAGGTCAGAGCGACATCGGGTAGGAGCTGATGCTCCTTCGGGGAACTGATCTGAGCGTGCATCGGCGTTCACCCCCATCGTATGAGTACTGCCCACCTTGAGCAGGCCTGCAGATCCGTCGGCCATAGTCTGGTCTCTCGACAGCAGATGTCGCGCAAGAACCGTACCAGCGGGACGGTCGATCTGATCCGGCGGTGTAGGGTGTCGCAGTCAACGCTATGCGCCGCCGATGGGGGCCAGACCTCCTCAGGGACAGCTTCCCATAGCACGGCCCTCTCATCCTGAGAGAGCCGTGCACCATCGAACTCTCTAATTGAGAGCGCCCCAGAAATTGCCCGCAAGAACGAAGCAGAGTTACCAGAGAAGCGGGCGGACAGCCATAGAAATCACCCCTATCGATGTCCTGGCTGTAGCCATTGGGTGCGCATCGGCTGTATCTCGTGCCGTGGGGAAGGTGATACCGAAGAGCATCTCGTCCGACGTCACGACTTTGATCAGCTTCGCGCTGGAAGAGGTTCTGTGGGCCATGGCACACGTCGAGACCTAGAGCGGCTGCCGGGGCCGGTGGATCTGCGATGCGCCGGTGACGACTGTGCCGACCGCACGATGACCTCGTTAACACCATCCTGCTATCGCGGCCATCACGCGCTCCGAGGGCACGATCTCGGACTGAAGACCTCATCTCCGGCGAAGTCTCATCTTGAGAAAATGCTGGCGGGCCCTCAACTGACTCGTCTTCTCGCCGCATCTCCATGACACGGCACGACACCCAGAGAGTGAGCATATGCTCCGAAATCGGACCATAGGACATTGGCACACGGTGAGGGCGGCTCAGCCGTGTTCCCTTCCCCCAGTGCGGGGGAAGGTGCGGATGGGGGAAATCTCCCCGGTGCACCAATCTTCTAGGGTCTGATCTCGAACGGGAATGGCCATGCGGCATATTACTGGCATACGCGTTGTGCCATCGATCTTGATGACGGGTATCGACCAACCTGATACGGTGAGGAGGTCTTATGGCCCTTGATTTGCTTAAAGACAAAGGTGTGCCGCTCGAGCAGCAACGCTTCACCTGGCGGGAGCTCGTCCAACCGCCGTTCAGTAAGCTCGATGATGATGCCTTCACGCGGGTGCGCGTGATCTTGATGAACGGCATCGAATCCGAGGCGCTGCGCTTCGGCCACGCCTGCGCGCGCATGAATGGGGACCTGCAGCGTGCCTTAGCCCGCGTGCGCCGCGTCGAGCAGCATCAGCAGACGCTGGTGAACTGGCTGAATCCCGCCGATCAGTCCCCCCTCGAAACGACCATCGGCTTTGAGCAGGTGGCGATCGAGGTCACGGCGAGTGTGGCCGAAAGCGAGCCGGACCCCTACCTGGCCCAAGTGTATCGCTTTGGGCTGCTGGAAGATTTCGATCATATGTACCGCTATGCGGCGCTGATGGATCGCGTCGAGGGCAAGGACGCCAACACCATCGTGCAGAGCTACTCGGATATTCTCCCCGGCCGGCCCACCTCGCTTGAGCACCGGGACCCCATCGACGACCTGCGCAATCCGTATGACCGCACCCAAGCCGCCTTGCTCACCAAGCTGAACGCCCTGACGATCATGGCTGGCGAACATCAAACCCATGATTATTACATGACCGTCGGCCCAACGTTCGCCGACCCCATCGCCCGGCAGCTCTATGCCGAGATCGCCTCGATTGAAGAACAGCATGTCACGCAGTACGAGTCGATCATCGATACCAAGGAGACCTGGCTGGAGAAGTGGCTGCTGCACGAAGCCACCGAAGTCTATAACTATTACAGCTGCGTGGAGTATGAGGGCAACCCGCGCATCAAGCGGATTTGGGAGCGCTTTCTCGAGTACGAGCTCGGTCACCTGCGTTTTGTGGCGGATTTATTCGAGAATACGGAGAAGCGCGACGCGGCCTCGGTGCTATCTACCTCTGTCCCGCAACCCATCCGCTATGAGAGCCACCGGGACTTCGTCCGCCAGGTCCTGCGGACAGAGGTCAACCTCAGCGCGGCGGGCGCCAACTTCGTGGACCGCAGCCAGGAGACGCAGCATACCCAGAATTACCGCAACCACATGAACTCCGAAGGGTCGCCATCCGACGCGGTGGCCGCTAGTTACATTTGGACGCCGGGCACCGAGTTAGCCGCACCGGCACGGTCCAGGCGATAGGTCTCTCCGTGTGGTCGGGATGAGCAGATGGGAAGGAGTCATGAATGAGCCAAAGCGCGACTTCAGGAACCAACCTGACCGGCATTGCCGCGGCACCGCAACGCAGCCAGGAGATGGTGAGGGGCATGGATGAATTTCCGCCAAGCTCCCACGACGGCGCCCACAGCATTGCGCAGGTGCGCATCGCCTATGCGCAGCTCGGCGAGCCAGTGGGCAGCGTGCCACAGCCCGCCGATCTCACCGGCAAAGTGCAGGCGGCGGCGAAAGCGGTGATGGGAGAAAAACCCCTGCTCTTGATCGATAAGCTCGGTGAACGTCTGGCCTTCGAGCGCAGCGGGACGCGCTTGTATGAGGCGCTGATCTCCAAACACGAGGCCTACGGCAGCTTCAGCGGAGGCCCGAGCAAACAAGATCTGGAGCAGGTGATGGAGGAGGAGTATCGGCATTTTACATTGTTGCAGACCGCCATTGAACAACTCGGCGGTGATCCCACGGCAGTCACGCCGTCGGCGGACCTCAGCGGCACGGCGGGGCATGGCATCAAGCAGGTGATCGTGGATCCACGCACCACCCTGCTTCAGTCGCTCGAAGCCATGTTGATCGCCGAGCTGACCGACAACGCCTGCTGGGAAACACTGATCGAGCTCGCGCAGCGGGCTGGTGAGGACGAAGTCGTCCGGCCGTTCCAGCAGGCGCGTATGACGGAGCAAGAGCACCTTGACAAGGTGAAAACCTGGGTTGCGGCCGGGCAGGGCCGCCCGTAGGAGGAAATCGCCAACCAGCAGCTTTCCGAAGCCGTCAGGTCATAGACCTGACGGCTTTTGCATGTTCGCAGGGGACTTCTGCGGGCAGGGGCGCTGCCATGCCATGCTCTGCGCGTGTCGCGCGGCGTCACCATTTCTGTATCCCTGCTAGGACCATGACGATGGAGCCCCATCTAACCTCCTCGACCTCAGACTTGGCCATCGCGAGGTTGCATCACGCATTGGCCTTACTGGGTCAGGGCCTACGACCATACCGTCAGCCCGGCCGCTCGGTGGGAGATAATGCGGCGGTAAATAAGCACATGGCTGGGCCCGATAGGCCAAATCGATCTTGACGTTCATAGCATAAGCGATTAGTATGTCGGCCCTGGAGGCGTTGGGCTGCTGGTGTGGCCCCTGGACTTCAAATCCAGTGCTCCGGGTTAAGCCCCCGGTGGGTGGGTTCGATTCCCATACGCCTCCGCCTCCATAAAAACCCATGTATCCATTTCCCGCACTTTGATGATCACGGTATCTCTCATCGGAAGCTCTTCGTTTTTCCGTGCAGCCTGGTGCATGAACCCGCTTGGCCTCCTCGCACGCTCCCTCACCGTGCACCAATGTCCTGTGGTCCGATTTATCATAAATCGGTCGACAGAACTGTCGTACCCCCAAGGCGTTGGGATAGGCGCAGCATGTATGGGGAGATCTATACCGGCCACTTCCAGACTCCAACCGCTGCGGAAACTCTGGTATAGTGTGAAGCGATCCCGATAGCCGGTCGCTCGGAGAACGTTGGTGGCTTGGTGTCATCCCCTCGCTCCGAGAAAGGAGATTCTCTAGAGGAAGAAGGGGAATAGGCACGCGCTGATGGCCGACGGTGGAGGGAGGAGTGAGCGGGAACGTCGAGACAACGCAGACGGTTGAAGTCTGTCCCTGGTGCGAGGCTCCAGGCAGGACGGCCTGGGGAACCTGCCAAACCTGCGGCCGCTATTACGTTGCAGGAGGCTGGTCGCAAACTCCCAGACGCAGACGCCCCTTGCGGTGGATAGCGGGAGGGCTCGCGCTGGCAGCCCTCCTCTTCGCCTGCGTGGGCTATCCGTTGCTGCCCGACCCCATCATTTTGGTGTTCAAAAGACCCACAACCCAGCTCAGCTCCAATTCTCCAGCCCAGCAGTGGGCCATGTGGGGCCTGAATCTGCAGCAGCGGCGTTACGTGGCCGATGCCCCTCGCCAGGCGAAAGGGCATTTGCTGTGGTCTGCAGACCTGGGGATGCCGACGCGCTCGGTGCCGGTGATTATGGAGGACGTCATCTACGTCGGCGGCCATTTTCAGCTCCTCGCCTTGGACGCCCATACGGGCCGCACACTCTGGGATGTCCCCATGACTGGTCCGGTCCATACGTCGCCAGCCGTGGCAGGAGATCAGTTGTACATCGGCCTGCTCGACTGGCGTGTGCTGGCGCTGGACCGCGCCACGGGCCAGACCTTGTGGGAGTTCACGATGCAAGACGCCGTCTCCGGCGCGGCCGCGGTGGCGAAGGGCATGCTCTACATCGCCTCCATGGACGGCTTTCTGTACGCCCTGGATGCGGCCAGCGGTCAGCTCATCTGGAAGTTCAAGACCGAAGCCCAGGCCCTCTCCCCACCGGCGATCGAGGCAGACACCCTGTTTCTCAGCTCCGGCGACGGCAGCCTTTACGCGCTGCATGCCAGGACCGGGCAGAGCCGGCTGCGGTATCGCACGCCCGAGCGCCTTCAAGACTCGCCGGTGGTCGCCAATGGGCTGGTGTACTTTCCCTCTGGGGGGCAACTCTACGCGGTAGCAGCCGATGCCCGTGAGATCCCCGGCCAATATCACCTCCAACTCGTCTGGGCCCAGTTCTGGCTTTGGCAATTCCCGGTGCCCAAGCCCCCTGGCCAGCCCGGGGGTCGGTGGCGTTTTTCCCCCCCACAACGCGTCCGCGGCATTATTTCCTCGCCTGCCGTGGCCCCCGAGGCGCTTTACGTCGGGGATACCCAGGGCTACCTGTACGCCCGCGATGCCCTGAACGGCGAAGCGCTGTGGCAGTTTAAGGCGGGAGGAGCGATTATGGCATCGCCGCTGATCATTGGTCCTACCGTCTACTTTGGCGCGCTCGACGGCTATCTCTATGCCTTGGATCGTGTTCATGGTCAATTCCTCTGGAGGCTCCATTGTGGTGAGGCCATCTCCGCCGCCCCCGTCTTCGCCGGTGGTCGTCTTTACATACGAACCGGTGATGGACGCCTCCACGCCATAGAATGACCCGTGTCACAGCTTTCGTCCCGCATAGCCCAGCCTAAATCAGGCCATAGAAGATCGATACACCAGGGAGACTTCCCCCCATCCGCACCTTCCCCCGCACCGGGGGGAAGGGAACAGGGGTGAGCATCTATCATCGTGTGCCAATGTCCTGTGGTTCGATTTAGGTTCTGCAACCCTAAAGCCGAGGTCGTCCCCATCGCGCTCTGCGTTGCAGTTTGCTGCACGCCATCGAGCGAGACGGCCGATGCTGGGCTGTGTCGCCGTGGAACATCTGCACGCCGACATTGTCCAACTTTGCGTTGTAGACGGGCTTGTTGTGCGGCCGTACCCTATCGCCTCGCCTTGAGCGTCCAAGGCGTTGGCATAGGTCGCGACACCCAAGTCGCGGAAGAACCAGGTTATCAATGGATAGCGCGTAGCCAGACTCAGACGCTTGCGTCTGGCCTCATTCGCCCGCCGACCTGCATCGAGACCGTCATGCTCCAGAGAGATCACGCGGCGCTGCTCGCGCTGCTCATCGCCCTCATCGTGGGCTGTATGAACCAAACCCGCGCCGATGACCCGGAGCCGCGGTATGAGCAGCCCGCCGCAGACGTGGCGGTCTTCGAAGAAGTGTGGCGAACCGTGCGGGAGGATTTCTATGATCCGACATTGCGAGGCCTCGACTGGACGGCCGTCAAGGAGCGGTATCGGCCCTTGGCAGCGGCAGCAAGCTCTGCGGAAGAACGCTCGGCGGTGATCAACCGCATGCTGTTCGAACTCGGCGCCTCTCACACGGCGCACTATACGCCCGCTGATCCGGCGTATTACCAGCTGCTCGACATCTTCTCAGGAGCCCTCCGCCGACCCTTGCGACGTCTCTTCCCGAAGGGGCAGGTTACCTATCCAGGCATCGGCATCTTCACCAAACAGATCAACGGCAAGACTTTTATCAGCGGCGTTCTGGCAGGACTTCCCGCGCAGCGGGCCGGGCTCAAGGTCGGCGATGAAATCCTCGCCGCCGATGGACAACCCTTTCACCCTATCGAGTCGTTCGCCGCGAAGGTGGGCCAGAAGGTGACGCTGACGGTTCGGCGACGCGCCGACGCCGCCGCCAAGGCGGTGATCGTGGTGCCTGAACAGATCAGGCCCAACGAGGCGTTCCTAAAGGCGATGGAGGAGAGCGCCCGCATCATCGACGCCGCTGGCGTGAAAATCGGCTACATCCACGTCTGGTCCTACGCCGGGACGCAGTACCAGCAATTGCTCGAGCGCGAGCTGTCATCGGGCAAGCTCAAGGATGCCGAGGGTTTGGTGTGGGACTTGCGCGATGGCTGGGGAGGGGCGGAGGCGGAGTATCTCTACCTCTTCACCGGGCGGGCGCCGACCACCACGCTCATCAACCGCGACGGCCGTCAGACGCAGGTGAATGTCTCATGGCGCAAACCCGTTGCCATGCTCGTCAATGGCGGCACGCGCAGCGGCAAAGAGATCCTCGCCCACGGTTTCAAGACATACGGCATCGGTGAGGTCATTGGCGAGCACACCGCCGGCGCCGTGCTGGCCGGCCGCGCTTACCTACTCAGCGACAACAGTCTGCTGCTTTTGGCCGTAGCCGACGTCCTCGTCGACGGCCAGCGGTTGGAGGGACTGGGGGTGATGCCGACTGTCACCGTCCCCTTCCCATTGGCGTATGCCGAGGGTCAGGATCCACAACTCGACCGCGCCGTAGAAGTCCTCTCCCGCGGCGTCGGCGCCGGGGGCTAACGCAGACCGCGCGGACGCCACGATGGCACCGTTCAACTGTCTGGCGCATGTCCGGCCGGACGGCTGCGGGGTGTAGATCGGTCACTCCCATACACGCCAGGTTGAGACCCCCTCTCCAGCCGGGAGAGGGTCAATACTGTTCGGCGTTCGATTTGCGGGGAGAGGGTTTGGCTCCCTCTCTCCCGGCCTGCACCCCCACCCTCGCCCTCCCCCGTCAAGGGGGAGGGGACTCATCAGAACCCTCCCGCCAAAATTTGTGCCGAACGGTATTGGGAGAGCGCGAGGTGAACGGCATGCAGAGCCAGGGAAGAGCGAAGAGAGCAAGAGGTGTTTCACCGGGCGCTGGCGCGCTGCTGGTGGGGTAAATAGAGGTGAATGGCCTGCCCCAATGCGACCTCTGCCGCTTCGCCCAGAGCCTCTGAGAGGGTCGGATGGGGATGGATGCTGACGGCGAGGTCTTCGAGTTGGGCGCCCATCTCCAACGCCAACACTGCTTCGCCGATGAGATCGGAGACCCCGGCCCCCACCATGCGCACGCCGAGGATGACATCGCGCTCAGCATCGGCGATGACCTTCACGAAGCCTTCGATGGCATTCAGCGTTAAGGCACGTCCCAGTGCACGGAACGGGAACTTCCCCACTTTTATCTCATAGCCGGCAGCACGCGCCTGCTCTTCTGACATGCCGCAAAAGGCGATCTCCGGCTCGGTGAACACCACTGCGGGCACGGTGACATTGTCGAAGGCGGCTGGCTGGCCGGCGATCGCCTCTGCCGCGACCTTGCCTTCTCGGGTGGCTTTATGGGCCAACATCGGCTCGCCCGTGACATCGCCGATGGCATAGATGCGTGGGTCGGCTGTGCGCCGCGCTGCATCCACCTGGAGAAAACCTCGTCCATCGCGCCTGACCTTGGTATGCTCGAGGCCGAGATCGTCGGTGTTCGGTCGCCGGCCAATGGCGATGAGGACGCCGTCGGCTTCGAGCGTTGCAGCCTCGCCTTGTTCCCGAGCGATCTGCACGCGGACGGATTGGCCCTCGCTGCTGATCTCCGTGACCGTGGTGCGGAGATGAATCTCGACCTTGTGCTTCTGTAAGCTCCGCTGCACCACCTGCACCAGATCACGGTCCATGCCTGGCAGCAACTGATCGGCCATCTCGACGACGGTGACGTGGCTGCCCAGGCGGGCATAGACGGTGCCAAGCTCTACGCCGATGTAGCCTCCTCCGACCACCACTAAGCGCTTAGGAACCGCGTGCAGCGCTAAAGCGTGGCGCGACGTCATGACGCGCTCGCCGTCGATCTCGACGCCTGGTAGACCGATGGGACGCGAGCCGGTGGCGATGATGGCGTGCTCAAACGCCAGGGTTCCGGAGCTGCCATCGCTGATGCGCAGCCGTCTTGAGCCGGTGAAGGTGGCCTTGCCGTGGATGACCTCGATGCCGCGGCGCTCGGCCAGCTGATCCAGTCCCTTGGCCAATTGCGCCAAGATGCTGGCTTTCCAGCGATGCATGGCCGCGGGGTCAGTGGATACCTGTGTCGCGCGGATGCCCATGGATTGGGCGGCGGCGATCTGGTCCAAGAGGTCAGTGGCAGTCAGCAGCGCCTTTGAGGGGATACAGCCGTGATGCAGGCACTCCCCGCCCAGCGCGTCAGCCGACTCGATGAGCACGACCTCCTTGCCGAGATCGGCGGCGCGAAACGCCGCCGCATAGCCGCCCGGCCCCCCACCGATCACCACCACCTGCGCATCGCGTTCGATTTCGCCCATCACCATGAGCGTACCCCCTCATGCGTGTCGCCTTCGCCTTTCGTCCTCAGCCCTGGGGCACGCTGTTAGGCCTCCAGCAGCAACTGCGATGGATCTTCTAATAAGCGGATGATCACCATCACAAAGCGCACGGCATCGGCGCCGTCGATGATGCGGTGGTCGAACGACAGGGATAGGGGCAGTATCGTGCGCACCACCACTCGGCCTTCCCGGACCACCGGTTTCTGCTGGGTTCTCCCGATGCCCAGGATCGCCGCCTCTGGATAATTGATGATCGGAATGAATGCGTGGCCGCCCACCGCTCCGGCATTGGTCAAGGTGAAAGTGCCACCCCGCAGTTCGTCGAGTGTGACTTTGCCGTCACGCGTGCGCTGCACCAGATCCTCAAGCTCCGTGGCGAGCTCCACGATGCTCTTGCGATCGACATCGCGCACCACCGGCACGATGAGACCGCGTTCGGTATCCACGGCGATGCCGAGGTGATAATAGCGCTTCAAGACGAGTTCTTGGTGGGCCTCATCCAGGCTGGCGTTGACGTGTGGACATGCTTTCAAAGCTGCGACGACCGCCTTCATGACGAACGGCAGCAGCGTCAAGCGGACATTGCGCTCTTTGAGCCGCTGCCGCATCTGCTGGCGGAAGGCTTCCAGCTCTGTGACATCGGCTTCCTCCAGGGCGGCTGCATGGGGTGCCGTGTACAGCGACTGCGCCATCCTCCGGGCGATCTGTCGTCGAGTGGCGCTGAGCGCGACGCGCTCCACCGCCCCCCACTTGGAGAAATCCGGTAAAGGCGCCCGTTCAGGGATAGGTTGTGCAGGGGTTGGCGGTGGGGCCTGCTCGGCTGCCATGGCGGCCTCGGCTGGCGGCGCTTCCGCAGCTGCGGCGGCGCGTCCTCCATCCCGAACCAAGCGTTCCAGATCCTCTGGGGTGATCCGTCCGCCAGGCCCCGTGCCCTCGACCGCAGTCAGATCGATGCCGAGCTCGCGGGCACGCCGACGCGTCGCCGGAGTGGCCAGCACCCGCTCAGCTTGGGGCTTTGGCTTTTCGGCCCGAGCTCGCTCAGGCGACTCCGCCACCGCTTGCGGCGCCTCTTCTTCGCGCGCCTGTGGTCCCCGTAGGGCTTCGGCCCGTTGGCGCTCGCTGACGGCTGTGCGTCCTTCTACTGTAGGCGCCCGCGTTTGCGGCATCTCCTCGTCGGCTTCAGCGAATGAAACCAGGACGGCCCCCACAGGGATGCGATCGCCGGCCTTGAAATGCAAGCGACTGATCCGACCTGCATAGGGTGATGGCAGATCGGCGACGGCCTTGTCGGTCTCGATCTCTGCGAGATTCTGATCCTCCCGGACGACATCTCCTTCTTGGACGTACCACTGCAACAATTCGACTTCGGAGATACCTTCACCGATATCGGGGAGCTTGAAGTCGCGTGCCATAAGCTCACCTCGCAAGAGTAGAGGTTGCGGAGGCTGTCTAAAAGCGTATCGTTTCCTCGATCGCGTGCAGGATCCGTTCCTCATCGGGGAGGTAAGCGGTTTCGCGGGCAAAGAGCGGCACTGGCACGTCGTAACCGGTGACACGACGAATCGGCGCCTCTAGGTATAGCAGCGCTTCTTCATTGATGCGTGCCGCGATTTCAGCGCCAAAGCCCAAGGTGCGGGGCGCCTCATGCACGACGACCATGCGGCCCGTCTTCTGCACCGAAGCGATCACCGTCTCCATATCGGCGGGAGCCAGGGTCAACAGATCGATGACTTCGATGCCGTAGCCCTGCTCCTCCCGCGCTTGCTCGACGGCTCGCATGACGACGTGCAGCATGGCTCCCCAGGTCACCAGCGTGAGGTCGTCGCCCTCCTGCACCACACGGGCTCGTGCCAAGGGAAAGGTCTCTTCATCTTCCGGCACCTCTTCGCGGGGGCTGCGATAGGCTCGGGTGGGTTCCAGGAAAATCACCGGATCGGGATCGCGGATGGCTGAGACAAGCAAGCTTCTGGCCAGCCGCGGGGTGGAAGGGATGACGACTTTCAATCCCGGCGTGTGGATGAACAACGCTTCGGTGCTCTCGGAATGTTCCTCGATGGCGCGAATACCCGCCCCATAGGGGGCTCGCACGACGATCGGGCAGGGGTAGCGCCCGCGCGTGCGGCTGCGGAAGCGTGAGGCATGGCTTCTGATCTGATGAAACGCCTGATACATGAACCCCAGAAACTGGATCTCGCACACCGGTTTCAGGCCATACAGCGCCATGCCGATGGAGGTGCCGATGATTGCCCCTTCGGCGAGTGGCGTGTCGATGACGCGGTCGGCGCCAAATTGCTCGATCAAGCCGTCGGTGACGCGAAACACGCCGCCATCAACGCCGACGTCCTCGCCCAAGACGACGACATCGGGATCGTTGTCCATTTCTTGGCGCAGCGCCAAGTTAATCGCCTGGACCATCGTCAGTCTAGCCATGAGACACCGCCTTCCCACGGCGCAAAGCCGCCCGTAATTCCTCCTGCTGGCGCTGCAGATAGGGCGGTTTAGAGGCAAAGACGGCATCGAACATATCCGTCGGATCGACATCGGCGCCAGCCTCGGCCTCTTCCACCGCGCGCCGGATCTCGGCATCGATTTCCTGCTCGATCTGTGCTTGCCATGCCTCGTCCCACAGCCTCTTGCGTCGCAGATACTCGCGGAAGCGCGGAATAGGGTCCTTCTTACGCCACTCCTCTTCTTCCTCTTTGGTGCGGTATCGGCTGGGGTCGTCGGCCGTGGTGTGCATGCTCATGCGGTAGGTCAGGCATTCGATCAGTGTTGGTCCCTTGCCCGCTTTCGCCCGGGCCAGCGCGTCGCGCGTCGCGACATAGACGGCAAGGAGGTCATTGCCGTCGACCTGGAGCCCATCAAAGCCGTAGGCGATGGCCTTTTGGGCCAGCGTGCGCGCCCGTGTCTGTCGCTGAATCGGCACAGAAATGGCGTACTGGTTGTTTTGGCAAAGGAAGACCACCGGCACCTGGAAGACGCCGGCGAAATTGCAGGCCTCGTGAAAATCCCCTTCCGAGGTCGCGCCGTCCCCGAAATAGGTGAGCACGGCGCAAGGATCACGGCGAATCTTGGCCGCCATAGCAAGGCCTACGGCGTGCGGGATCTGCGAGGCGACGGGAATGGCAATCGGAAGATCCCGGTGTCCCTCGGGGATGAGGTTACCCTCTTCCCGCCCCATGAAGTAGGTCAGAATGGCCTTGATCGGTAAGCCGCGCAGAATATAGGCAGCGGTCTCACGAAAGGCTGGCACCATCCAGTCCGTCGGCTCGAGCGCAAAGGCGCTGCCCACCTGAGAAGCTTCCTGTCCCATACTGGGGGCGAAGGTACCTAAGCGCCCCTGACGCTGTAGGGACAACATGCGTTGGTCTAATTGACGGGCGAAGACCATGGTGCGGTACAGATGGCGGAGTGCATCGGGGGGGATGTCGGGTTCGAGGTCGGTGTCCAGATGCCCCTCGGCATCCAGGATCTGCAGATAAGATACATTAAACGATTCCAATACCTTCCGAGGCATACGGGATCCTCCCTTGCCTGGGTGGGATGGCTGTGCAAATGCCCCTGGCACATTCGACAACGCTCCACGGGAGGTTCAGCACGTCCCCCCGGCAAATGCCTGAACATGGTCAGGGTCAGAGGGGTCCGCCTCTGCGACCCTGGTGTCATGCGTCACTCCCCATGTGTCTGTTTGATCATGCAGGGAGGTATCTCGTATTGTAGCGCGCCCTGGCGGTTGGCGCCACTACTGAGGACTCACAAAAACTCCGCCACGATGTTCACAAACTCTTGTGGCTTCTCTTCCTGGGGCAAGTGGCCGCAGCGGTCCATGATCACCGAGCGCGAGCCGCGGATGTTCTGCTGATAGATCTCACCGCAGTTAACCGGGATGATAGCGTCCTGCTGGCCCCAGATGATGAGGGTCGGCAGACGCAAACGGCGCAGCAAGGCGGGCAGGCGTGGGTCGTGCATGTACGGTTTCCATGCGATACGCGCCGCCATTTCCCGGTTGCGTGCCATGAGATCCTGCTCCTCGGGCGTCGGGTCTCGGCCGTAGAGCCGCTCGTATTCCGGGGCTTGCTTGGGGTCGTAGAACGCTTTCGCCAACAGCTCTTGAGGCGACATCAAAAAAATGTCGGCGATCTCGCCCTGCGTGGGCTTCACCCCGGCGGCTCCTACCAACACCATGCGCTCGAAGAGGTGCGGACACATCACGGCCATCTCCGCCGCCAACCACCCACCCAGAGAAAACCCGATCACGCGCAACCGCGACAACCCCAGATCCTCCAACGCCCAGAGGTAAAAACAGGCGAGATCAGGGACGGAAGCGATCCACTCCGGTCGATCTGACAGGCCGAAACCGGGGTGGTCGGGGACGATGATCTGAAAGCGTTGGGCCAACGCCTGGAGATATTGCAACCAGCCGCGATTGCCGCCGGCGCCGTGCAGGATCAGGAGCGGCTCCCCCTGACCGCCGCCCAGCACGCGCAGCTTGGTTTCGGCCACTTCGATGAACTCATCGGTATATCCTTCCGCCATGTCGTTCTCCCTATTTTCCCTTTCTCTTCCATCTAGCCACAGAGGCGCCTGGTGAAGTTCTCAGCAGGTTGTGTCCCCTCTCCCACGGGGAGAGGGGACCATAGGCGCCGCAAAGGAGGTCGGCACGCCCAGCGTACCCTATCGAAGTGCACTTACCCTGTCAAGCAGAGGTCGGACGAACGATCGGTCGAAGGCGCCCAGGCCGCTTGGGAAAAGCCGTCGACTGCACTCCTCCCCCACGATGAGACCGGCCACTGTGGGGCTGCTGGGTCGTTGAAATAGCTTTTGACTTCCAGCGCAAGCTTACGCTAGAGTTGATCCCAAGCAACGAATTGGTGCACGTTTACGTGTGGGATGCGAGAGGAGAGCCTCGATGCAAGCAAGTCAGCGGCTGGCGCAAACGTTCGACGCAGCGGCGGAACTGGAGGAGTATCGCCGGCAGAATCCCACCTCCCTGGCGCGATTTGAAGAAGCCAAGCAGGTGATCCCCGGCGGCAATACCCGCTTGACGGCGTACTTCGCGCCCTACCCCTTCTATGCCGTGAAAGGCGAGGGCTGCCGAATCTTCGATCTCGACGGCAACGTGCGCCTGGACTTCTACAATAACGCCACCTCCCTGATCTTCGGCCATGCCTATCCCCCGGTGGTGGCGGCGGTGAGCGATCAGGCGACCAAAGGCACCGCCTTCGCCATTCCCACCGAGCCGGAAGTGGAGCTGGCGAAGCTGCTGGTGACCAATATCCCCTCCGTCGAGAAAATCCGCTTTACTAACAGCGGCACCGAGGGCGTGTTGTTCGCCATCCGAGCGGCGCGCACCTTCAGCGGCCGGGAGAAAATCGCCAAGTTCGAGGGGGGCTATCACGGCACCGCCGACCACGTGTCGATCAGTGTCACCCCTGACCTAGCGCTGACCGGCGAGGCACGCCGTCCAGCCTCTGTGCCGGCCTCGGCCGGCATCACCCGCAATACCGTCGAGGATGTGATCATTCTGCCCTTCAATGATCTCGAGGGGACGACCGCCCTCATCGAGGCTCACAAGGCCGAGCTGGCGGCGGTGATCGTCGAACCGATCCTGGGCTCGTGTGGCTATGTCCCGGCCGTTCCCGCCTTCTTACAAGGGTTGCGCGATCTGACCGAGCGCTTGGGTATTCTGCTGATCTTCGACGAAGTGCAAACCTTCCGCCTGTCGCCCGGCGGCATCCAAGCCCAGCTGGGGATCATCCCCGATATGACGGTCCTGGGCAAGATCATCGGCGGTGGTCTCCCGGTCGGCGGGGTGGGCGGGCGCGATGACGTGATGGCGGCCTTCGACGCCACTACCGGGGCGCCCAAGATCCCGCACGCCGGCACCTTCAACGGTAACCCGGTGACCATGCGGGCCGGCTTGGCGACGCTGCGCGAGCTGAGCCCCGCCGCGTACGAGCGGCTGAACCACATGGGGACAGAGCTTCGACAGCGCATGCAGACGCTGTGCAACCGCTATGGCGTGCCGGTGCAGGTGACGGGCGAAGGCTCGCTGTTCGGCATGCACTGGAGCGCCGCGCCGGTCACCGATTACCGCAGCTCGCAGCGCGCCAATAAGTCGTTGTCGTCCAAGTTCTTCCTGCATGCCCTCAATAACGGCATCTTCTTCACGACGCGGGGTGGGGGCTGTCTGTCGCTCCCGATGACCGAGGCGGAGTTGGGGGCGTTCCTGGACGTCCTCGAAGGATTTTTGAAGAAGATCACCGCGTAGCCCAAGAGGCCCGTATGAAAGTCGATGTGCACACGCATATCGTGCCCGATCGCCTCGCCGATCGCGTGTTGCAGGCCATGGAGCAGATGTTCCCCTGGAAAGCTCCCTACAAAAACACCGTGGCGGCCATCAAAGCCCACATGCGTGAGGCCGGCACCGACAAATCGATCGTCCTGGGCATGGCACAGGAGGCACGCCATGTGCGTCCGGCCAACGACTGGCTGATCAGCATCGCCGACGACCAACTGGTGCCCTTCGGGGCTATGCATCCCGACTACCCCGATAAAGTCGGCGAAATTCAACGGCTACGTGCCGCCGGCATCAAGGGCATCAAGCTGCATCCCATGATCAATCGCTTTTACATCGACGATCCCGCGCTGTTCCCGATGTATGAGGAAATCGGCGACACCATGGTCATCCTCACCCATGCCGGGAAGCTGCATGCCGACCGCGAGGAGACCCTGTACGCCGCGCCGCAGCGCATCTTGAACGTGGTGCAACGCTTCCCCAAACTGCGGGTCATCGCCGCCCATCTGGGGGGCTTTTATCTCCTGGATGAGGCCGAACGCACTTTAGTCGGCCACCCGCGGATCTACATCGACACCACGTGGCCGCCGTCGATCGGCGAGGTCGGTACGGAGGTGTTGACCACGATCATCCGCAAACATGGGGCGGACAAAGTGGTGTTCGGCACCGACTTCTGCCTGGTCAGCCAGAAGGACGATGCAGCCGTCATCGACCGATTGCCGATTTCGACCTCGGACAAGGAGCGGATTTTAGGCGAGAATGCCCGCGAATTCATTGGGCTATAGAGTTGCACCCTCCCAATCGCTCCTGACAGGCGCGATAGTGCACCCGCGCGTACCCGCCTCTAGGTTAGAGGTTTGGGGCGATCATGGGGGAGGGTTTCGGCGTATGTATCCCTGGCCCTAGAGAAGTTACTCCTGATGGAGGTGCAACGCCTTCTCAATGGTCAAGCGTAAAGCTCGTTCCTCGAAGGGTTTACGAATGTACCGATCGTCGCCCGTCGTGGCTTGTTCGGACGGCATCGGCGGCGGAGCGTAGGCGGTTACGTAGATGACGGGAATGTTGAGCTGCAACCGGATATAGGCCCCGGCGGAGAGCGGTCGACGGAGCCCCACCTACGCCTGACGCATCAGGCGTAGCGCAGAGTGCTCCTGTCAAGGCTAACCGCGTGAGACGCCGAGTCGGCTGGCGATTCGGCGATGGATAGCGGTGGACATCTCTTCATCGCCGAAGACGCCGACGCGAATCTTCGCCGCGGTGGTGCCGGGGCCAGCTGTTTCCAGATTGACCGTGACCGACGTATCATCGGCCGTCCTGGCGTTGATCGTTCCCTTGGCGCCGTCTCTTTCCATCTCGGTCACCCGCAGATTACTTTCCTGCAGCGCCCCCAATGTCGCGTTCCACGTGCGATCGAAGGAGGCAGGATAGGTCGATTGCAGTTCGCCCCTGACGTAGGCGACGGTACCAGCCCCTGCGGCCGCACCTGCCCCGCCTGCGACCAAGGCCCCGCAGCCCTGCCATACGAAGCTAGCACAGATAATCCCCACTAGCATGGCCTGCATCACTGTCCGTTTCATCGCTTCACCTCGCTTTTCTACAAGGGACGGTTGAATACGTCCTCTGATGTCTACCTCCGCGCCCACCTCGACCTCTATCAGATCCATTCAGCTCTCATGTTGCGCCCATGGCGCTGATGCCGATCTTGCCCTTCGGCGAAGATCGTGCCTTCTCTGGAACATACCTTGATCACGTTATCCCAAGCGTTTCTGGAAGAGCCGTTGGCTCATGGTGCCTGCCGGAAGCGTTGATGAGAAACGCGCCCACGTTCGTAGCCGCGACGAAATGCCTCCTCGTCATAGAACTCGGGATAGCGCGTTTGCAAATAGGCCCTGACCTCATCATACGGCCGACCGGCTGTGGCCTGGTGCAGGGCGGCTTCAAAGCCGCCGCGATAGGCCGTCTCATCCGCCGTAAAATCGCCCCCGTCGGCGGTATACGTTTCCGCCTCGGCATCGCGCAGCCCTAGCCACCAGCGTTCACGAGCCGCATCCAGGCTTTCCGCACCGGCGTTCATCAGTATATCGCGTACCTCGTCCGCTCGGGATGCGTCTTCAGCCAGCACGAGAAGGACGGTACGCCCCTGACGTAACGCATCTTCGTACAGAAATAATTCATCTTTGGGCAGCCCTATCGACAGCGTATTGTCGAGGCTGCCGCCTGCGGCAGCTCCAGCCACGGCACCGCTAGCTCCTAACAGCGCTGCCGCTGCTAGACCGATGGCGGCCACTGGCCCGACGCCGGGGATCACCGTGCTGGCCACTGCGGCCCCTAGCAGGCCTCCCGATACCCCTGTGACCCCGCCGACGACGCCGCCGAGCACTTTGCCGACGCCGGGCTGTTCCGCATCGGTGGTGCGAACGCTGTGGAGTTCGGCTTGCGTCACATCGGGGGTTAAAAAATTGAGATGCTCGTTCGCGATACCAATCGACCGTAAGCGCTCAGCGGCAAGCGCAGCATCTGCATGCGATGTGAAAATACCGACCACTGCTCGCATGATCATATCCTCCTATCGTTCTATCGTTGGCCCCAGCTCCTGCCTACCACCAGAGAAATCCTTAGAACTGGGGGGTACGCCACATCATCCTCAGGAAGTCGCAACTTCCATGCCATGGACAAGGACCATGCCGGGCATGCCGCACTATTGCCTGTGGTCAGGCGCGATGACGATCTATCACCGCGTCGCTCCACGAGCTGGGAGGACTTCACCCCTGTACCTCGCCCACCTTCACTATGCTGTCCAAATGGCCTAGCCGAGGCGTATGCAGGACTCTCTTGTACTGAGAGGCCCTCTCATTCTGAGAATTGCGCTAGTTCAGCGTGGGATGTCTCGTCGGCGGTGGGATGGTGAGCCGGCGGGGTATTGCTTCCCCGGTTCTTAGAGCGGTTTTCAGACCGACGTAGGGCAGTCGAGAAACCGCGCAGGCTTTCCCTGGCTTTGCATCCACGCATCCAACCATGTCCACATCAGTCGCAGCGGCGTTGTCATGGTATAGAACTTGCCTACGCCGCTTGATGGCGACACTGTTTCAGGGCAGTCATCTCTTTTCCCTGTACCGTCGCTGAGATGAGGCGGCAGGGGACATCTATCAGCCTACCTTATGTAACGAGTCAACAGGTGGGACTGTGTATCAGCTCTACTAAGGAGGGAGAGCCCATGGCACGGTGGGAAGGCGACTGGTCGGAAGAGTCATCCTACGAGACAGAAGAAATCGAGGACCTGTGTACCGGATGTGGATTGAGCAGAAGTCAATGGAAAGGCAACGAAGGCCAGGGATACATCAGCGGCGGAGAATTCTATTGCTGTAAGAGTTGTGCTGATGATATCGGCTGCATGTGCGCAATCTAGATATAGAAGGACATGGTATCGGAGAAGGTGAGGAGCAGGGCAAAGCAAGATGCTCTGAAGAAGCCTATGGCGACACTGGGCGAGCAACTGAAAGAAGTCTGGCGGGTCGGGGGCGTGGGTAAGAAGGAGCTGGCCCGTCGGCTGATCAGCGAGGTCCAAAACGACGACTGCTTCGGCCGCGCCGCACAACTGGCGTATTATTTTCTCTTCGCCTTGTTCCCATTCTTTCTCTTCCTGACCACCTTGTTGGGGTACATCCCCATCCCTAACCTCATGGACCGCATTATGGCATTGCTCGGGGAGATGCTCCCCGGGGAAGCTCTTTCACTTGTGCAGGATAATGTGCAGGCGCTCGTGACGGGGCAGCGCGGTGGCCTATTGTCTTTTGGGATCTTAGCGGCGTTGTGGACATCGTCGAGTGCGATCGCGGCCGTTATAGACAGCCTCAATCGCGCTTACGATGTCCAGGAGGGACGCCCCTTCTGGAAGGTCCGAGGCCTTGCCATCATGTTGACCAGCGGGCTTTCCGGCTTCATCATCGTGTCCATCGTCCTGCTCACCTTCGGGCCGCAAATCGGCGGCTGGGTCGCCGACCTGTTTGGCCTCGGTCGGGCGTTCGAGATCGCCTGGAATGTCCTGCGCTGGCCCATAATTGTCGTGTTACTCATCCTCGCTCTGGCCCTGCTGTACTATTTCGCCCCCGATGTCGAACAAGAGTGGAAGTGGATCACGCCGGGGGCGGTGTTCGCGATTTTGGGATGGCTGGCGGCTTCCCTAGGGTTCTCCTTCTACGTCAACAATTTTGGCTCGTACAATGCGACCTACGGCAGCATCGGCGCGGTGGTCGTGCTGCTGACCTGGATGTATCTCTCCGGTCTGTTCATCCTGATCGGCGGCGAGATCAACGCAGCGATCGAGCATGCCCTGCAGGGCGGCAAAGAGCCGGGCGAGAAGGAATTACCCGGCTCCAGCCAAGCGTCGTCGTAGGCCATTGCTGGCGTATGACGACTATGTTGGACCAGCCCTCAACGCTGCTCCAGGACCTTCACCACGGCCTGGAACCGTTCCATCACATCCCCTCGGTCACACTTCTCACACTTCTCCGTGCCCTCGAATTGCCTGACGATGATCTGATCGCCGATGCGGAAAGGCTCCGTCAGGAGCAGGAGAATGCCGGCCAGAAAATTTTGCAGGATGTCGTGGAAGGCAAAGCCAATGGCGACGCCGCCGATGCCAAGCCATTGCATGAGATCGCCCGCCCTGCACGTTGGGATGACGATGGACAGGGCCACGAGGAGACCCATGAAGGTGTAGATCCATTATACCAGGCGGCCAAACACCACACCAAGATCATGGTGTCGGCCATATCTTGTTGAGAGGCCGATGACGACCTCCTTCATGCCGGTGGCCACCGTCGCTAGGAGGGCGAAAATGAAGAGGGCAAGGCCGAGGGCCGGCTGCGTGTGAGGTCGCAGACCCCCACAGCCACGATGGAAGGCGGTGATGGCAGAGGATGCCAGCCCCCCCAGGAGGGAACGGCCGGCTCTCATGGCCGTTCCCCCTAGGAAGGGCTAGGCTAAGGCCTATCTAGTCTGTCCTGGCTGTGGAGATGTGCTGCCAGGAGTCCCGCCCTGCATGCCGGAGGCTTTCTCGATGGCAACCTGCACGCGATCGCCCTTATTCAGCCCGCTGAGCATTTGCCTTTTGTCCTGCGGCACTTTGAACTGTACTCTTTCGCCAGCATCGAGGCGCAGTTCCAGTGTGCCCTCGCTCTGGTCGATGCTCTCAACCGTCGCTTGGAGACGGCCCTCGGCCTGTTGCCCCATGGTCCCCGCGCCGGTCCGTGGCATCTGCATGCTCGGCTGGCCGGTCGTCGTGCCCGCTCCCGGGCTGGTCTGCCCGCTGGGGCTGCCGCTTGTACCGCCGGCGGCCCAGCCCAGGGGCGCCATCATCAAGAACCCAGCGAGCGCAAGTCCCATCGTCTTTCGCAGCGTCTGTGGCATCAGTTATCCTCCTCGCCGTCTGCTCGACGGCTCATCATATTGCAATCTCCCCAGTTAAATGCCATCGCAGGTACGTCCGCGCCGCATGGCTACGGGGGCCCGTAACCAGCGGGCAAGATCTGGAGCAAGCTTTATGCCATGGTAGAATTGGTGTGATATCCTAGCCTGAAAAGGTTTGAGGCCGCAGAGCGCCCTGCGTGGCGGTGCCGAAGAGAGCGCGAGCTGCGACTGACTCCGGTGGGCAGATCCGGCAGATAACGCATGGCAGCGGCCGTGTTGCAAGCGGGCGAGGCTGGCGAGTTGAAACGCTGCATCGGGTGTCGCATGCCAGCACTGGCGACCGTGATCGGGCATGGCATCCAGCGAGACCTCTCAATGTGAGAAGAGGAATGCGGGCGCCCGCGTGGTGCGTTCTCACTTCGAAAGGTCCTGTGGCTGAGGTGTTTCATTCTGACACCCCGTCGAGGTACGGATTCCGCCATGACAGGAGGAGAAGCGACACCGCCCAGCATCGCCGCGGGTTGTCCAGGGGCAAGTACGCCAGGGCTTTCCTGCCGAACGGTCGAGGGTTACATGCCGTGGGCCGCACAGTCATGGCAACGCAACGCGGAAGGCCTTGTATAAAGAAGGCTTGACAGATCACGCGGTAGGGCATATTGAAGGGGGTAACAACATCTCTGCCATGATAGTGTCTGAACCACGATTCACTTGACAGGCGATGCGGCAGAAAACCGGCCGCTGCTACAGTCTTGAAGGAGTTGTGCCGATGACGGCTGAGCACGGAGCGGTTCCCTCTCCTCATAATCTCGCCTCCGACATCGACCGTTTGACCCAATATGTCAACAGCCTCGAACAGCGTCTCCCTCTTTTACCCCACCCATACTGTTCTGCGATGGTGGAGGCCGTAGAAGAGCTGAGCGGTGCTCTGGAGGCAATGCGAGCGGCCAACGAGAGGTTGGTGGCGTCTCATCAGGTAACTGCCAGCGAATGGCAGCGCTACCGCGAACTGTTTGACCTCGCTCCAGATGGCTATCTGGTGACGGATATCGACGGCGTCATTCAGGAGGCAAACCGGGCGGCGAGCACGCTGTTAAAGGTGTCTCAGCGTCATTTAGTCGGCAAGCCAATTGTCAAGTTCATCGCAGCAGACAGCCGCCCAGCCTTTCTGCCGCACTTGGCTCGTTTGCAGCGTGGTGAGGAACTCCGTCAGTGCGAGGTGCGCCTGCAGCCCCGTTCCGAGCCATTTTTGCCCGTCGCCTTCAGCGCTGTACCGGCACGCGACGTCCAGGAACAGGTAATCGGGCTGCGTTGGCTGGTGCGCGATGTCAGCGAACGGCAGCGGAGAGAGGAGGCGTTGAGCCGCGCGGATGACGCTCTCGAACAACGCGTGCAAGAGCGTACGATGGAACTCGCCAGAGCCAATGCCGCTCTGCGTGCTGCGCTACATGAAAAAGAGCTGCTGCTCAAGGAAGTGCACCATCGCATCAAGAACAATCTCCAGGTCGTGTCCAGCCTTCTTGACCTGCAAGCCGACGCGAGCGATGACCCGCGCATCCGCACGCTGCTCGAGGACAGTCAACATCGCATCCATGCCATAGCGCTTATCCACGAGACCCTATACCAATCAGGGGAGGCGGGCAGGGTCGAGTTGTCGAGCCTCATTCGCCTGCTGGCCGAACGGCTGTTGAGTGCGTATGTGAGCGCTGCCAAAGCGGTGCGCTTACAGGTCGATGCCGAAGAGGTCTGGCTCGACCTGCAGCGGGGTGTGCCCTGTGGGTTGATCCTGAATGAGTTGTTGTCCAATTGCCTCAAACATGCATTTCCGTCAGGGCATGCCGGCCTTATCCACGTGAGGCTCCACAGGGAGGCGACGCAGCATGTCTACTTGAACATCTGCGATAACGGAGTAGGTTTTCCGGCCGGAGTCGATTTTCGCCATGTCAACTCCCTGGGGCTGCAATTAGTCTGTATGTTAACCGAGCAGCTTGGCGGAGAGATCGAGCTCGAACGCCACAACGGTACGGCTTTTACGTTGAGCTTCCCTCTCTGACACCGGGATGAGACCCCGGCCCATTGGTACGCCCGTTCTTCCAGTCTGATGGCGCCCGATTCGCGGTACGGCAGGGCTGCGGGCTTGACCTCGGCCCTGTGCTTGTGGGCATCGTCTTGCCCCCCTTTCAAGTCCCGGAGCATCGTCGATCACACTGCGTATGGCGCAGGATCTCAAGCCCTGGCATGCTGCAGAGGCTTTGGGCACTGAGCCTGACAGGCCCTCGATCGTCCCCCGGATGTCGTCTCACAGGTACAGCCGCAGCCAGGTCAATACCGCGTGCGTCGTCCGTCAGCTGACGAGGATAGAAGCACGCTGTGGCACGCGCTGTGCAAGCTTGACACCGAGCATGGTAACGCCTGCTTGCGGCCTTTTTCCTCCGATCCAGAGGATCTGGCCTGAGGGCCGAACGCCATTGTTGTATCTTATTCTTGATATTTTTATCCGATCATCAGCATCTAGGTTTCACCCTGGTAACGCGTAGGGTGAGCAGGGAGAGCATCACGATGAAGGAACAAGCATCCAAGAGGGGTCGGCGCCCGCGTGCGGCACCCCACCGAGGGACCAACGTGGCGGCTGGACAACCGGTCACTCCTTCGTCCATCCTCACGGAGGATTTCTTGCAGGCAGCGGACATACTGGAGCCGATGGCCAATGAGCCGGAGGCACTACTATGGGAGCAATTGAAACTGCCGAGCACGGTCCTCCAGACGCTTGAGGACGAAGACGCAGAGCTACAGGAAGGTCGTGCCCCCGACGAGATGAGTGAGCTGGAAGCCGAGGAAGTGGCGGGGCAAGCTGAAGACCCGACCCAGCGTTACCTGCAAGAAGCCGGGATCTTCCCCTTGCTCAACCCCGATGAGGAAGCGCGACTCTCAGCGCAAATCCAGGAGGCGAAGGGGCAGATCGCAGAGATCCTGCGCACACGACTCCCTGCCCATCTTGGGGCTTCGAAGTCGCCTACCGATGCCTGGTTGGCGGCCAGTCTGCGGCAGCTGCAGCGTTGGCTCGCCCGTCTCGACGGTGGTGAAGCGGCCGAGGTGGAGCGGGAGAGCGGCCTTGCCGCCGAGCAACTGCGGCAATTGGGGGCTGAGCTGCAACCATGGCAAACGTCCCTGGAGGACGCGAAAGCCGCCATGGTCACGGGTAACTTGCGTTTGGTGGTCACCATCGCCAAGAAATATTACGATCGCGGCCTGGCGCTGCTCGACCTCATTCAGGAGGGCAATCTCGGCTTGATGCGCGCGGTCGAGACGTTCGATCATCGCCTGGGCTTCCGATTCAGCACTTACGCCAGCTGGTGGATTCGCCAGGCGATGCTGCGGGCCATCTCCCGCCAGAGAAACGTGGTGCGGGTGCCAGTGCGCACAAATGAGCGCGTAAAACGGCTCAGGCGCACGGCCGAAACATTACAGAAGCGACTGGAGCGCGAACCAACGACACAAGAATTGGCCGCGGCCATGGACGTCCCCCCTGAGCAGGTGCAAACGGCCCAGGCGCGCAGCTCTCTGGTGCTGTCGCTGGACACCCCGTTGGCCGAGGATGCGCGCTTGGGCGACTTTATCGCCGATCGCTCCGCTATAAGCCCGGCCGATGCCGTCATCCAGGAAGAGTTGATCGAGTATCTCAAGCAATCGCTGCAGCAGCTCACGCCGCGCGAGCAATTGATCGTGCGGGCGCGGTTTGGGCTGGATGACGACCGCGAGCGCACCTTGGAGGAGATCGGTCGGGAATTGGGATTAACGCGCGAGCGGGTGCGTCAGATCGAAGCCCAGGCCCTGCAAAAGTTGCGGGATCCACGCCGCAATGCGCGTCTGCGCGGCCTGCTGGAGAACTAGGTCAGCGTCTCTCCCCATGCGTGTCGATTCCGACCGTCTTCAGCGCCTGCTCTCCGACGCATGGCGGCACCGTTTTTTAGCTTGAGCCTGAAGGCGGCGTTGCCTCACGCGGCGCAGGCACCTATAGCGGTGTTCGGATCGACACCTAGCGGTGTAGGGACCGTGAGTGCGCTCCTGGGTGCTGCCTGACCAGCACCTTAACTCTCTCCCTCTGGAAGAGCGGCCTCTCATACTTATCCTTAATACGCACTCTCCCGATCGGAGAGCTGACAGGGGGAGAGGAGAAATAGGTGCGTCCGACGTGATGGGAGGTGGCTCCATCGGGCGATGGGCTTAGTACCGTTCAAGGCGTTTCGCCGTTCTGAAGAATTCGCCAGACGGCCTCGCAGAGAGCCTGTATCGTGAAGGGTTTGTTCAAGACAGGAGCTGGCACTTGCTCCAGAAACTCCTGGATATCTGGATTCAAGACGTCTACTGTCATGAAGAGCACCCGTCCCACCTGGCCTGGAAATTGCCGGGCCATGGTGTGATAGAAGGTGAGCCCATTCATCTTTGGCATGCGAAAATCGCATATGATCGCATCGTACGGCCGTTGCTGCAGTTTCACGAGGGCTTCCTCGCCATTGCCGGCGATGTCGACCCTATAGCCTTCCTGGCGGAACACCTCCATCACCACCATCGCCACTTCAGGCTCATCATCGACTACGAGGATCGCCTTGCTGTCGGTCGACCGCGGCGTCTCGTTCGTACGCCCCTTTGCTACCCGTAGGGAAGTGCGGCGTGGGACCGCTCCATCGCTCATGTCCTGTCTTACCGCCTGTTCCATCTGTACTGCTCCTCCCCGGCTGCGCCGAGGCTGCTCGGAGACGGCGCTGGTGCGGGCCGACGGCCTCTCTCACATGCGGCAGACGCCCGGTGTTCAAAGCCGTCCTGGCCCGCACCCAGCATGGAGGTCCCTCACTGGGCGGTTGTGAGGGCCAGCTCTCATGCCTGGATCAGCGCCGCATGGCCTGATCGCTTTCCCACCCGAGCGGCCGGAGCCATGGCCACCCCGGCGCAGCGCTACGATTTCGGCGTTCGATGGAAGAGATGTGCTCAGATACTTTAAAAATTTGATAGGTAAGACTATCAAGGAAGGTTCTTGGAAAAAATCGGCCTAACTCTTATTTCTGGGTAGGAGTCCATCCGATGGCAGCATCGGAATTTGTCCTATATGGCTGTTCGACAGGACCCGCCTGCAGGTGAAAGATGTTGATAGCGGGCTTAGTCCACGAGGCGATGACGGATGGCGTAATGGATGAGCTCCGCATTGGATTGCATGCGCATCTTGTCTAAAATGCGACTGCGATGGGTGCTCACGGTCTTCACGCTCAGCGATAACTCGTGCGCGATCTCGGTCACTGTCCTGCCGGAGGCCAGCATGCAGAGCACCTGGTATTCACGATCGGAGAGTCCGGCGTGCAGGGGGGCCACCGTTTCCTGGCTGATCTCAACGGCCAGGTGCTCGGCCAGCGAAGCGCTGACATAGCGCCCACCACGGGCGACTTTGCGGAGGGCGATGACCAGTTCCTCCGGGATACTGTCCTTGGTGAGGTAGCCGGCGGCGCCCGCCTTGAAGGCGCGCACGGCGTACTGGTTCTCGGGGTGCATGCTGAAGACCAGGACCGGCAGCGTCGGCCGTAGGCTTTTAAGCTGGCGGAGGACCTCTAGGCCATTGCGGCCTGGCATCGAAATATCCAATAACACGATATCGTAGGCGTCAGCCGCCGCCTTGGTCAGCACTTCATGGCCGTGGCCGGTTTCCCCAGCCACCAGCAGGTCGTCGGTATCGGCTAGGATGCGTTTCACCCCTTCGCGTACGACGGCGTGATCGTCGGCCACCAAGATGCGAATCATCGTCGTGAGCCTGTCTGCGACATCGCCTCATATGGCATGCGCAGCGTGACCTTCGTGCCTTCTCCCGCTTTCGACTGGATCGTGACCTCACCGCCCAACAAGTGGGCTCGTTCGCGCATGCTCAGCAAGCCGAGGGAACTCCGATCGGTGAGTCGGCTCGGCGTGATGCCCTTCCCGTCGTCAGTCACCTCGAGGACCAAGCCATCTGGGTGTTGCGAGAGCTGGACCACCACCCTCCGCGCCGAGGCATGGCGCAGCACGTTCGTGAGCGCCTCCTGAAAAATCCTGAACATGGCCGTGGCGCGCGCCTGCTCCAGGAGAATATCCTCCTCGGGCAGCGCCAGTTCATAGGCCATGCCGGTGCGTTTCCGCACCTCTTGCAGTTGCCACTCGATTGTCGCCGTCAGACCGAGGTCGTCGAGGATTTCGGGGCGCAGTTCCGTGCCGATGCGACGCACCGCACAGATCAAGCCATCCAGCAGCGCGGCCATCCTGCGCAGCCGGTCGCGGCAAGCCGCGTCCGCCCGTCGCCAGCGATTAGACAGCCAGGCGACGTCGATTTTAAGCACCGTCAGCGCCAGGGCGAGTTCGTCATGAATTTCCCGCGCGATGCGGCGACGCTCCTCCTGTTGGTTTTGCAAATGGGTGGCCAGAGCGCGCAATTGCTCCCGCGACTGTTGGATGGCCAATTCGGCCTGTTTGGCGCGCTCCTGTACAGCTTTCTGCTCGGTGATGCCGCGCAGCAACCAGCGCAGCGCTCTTGGATTCCCCTGGGCGTTGCGGACGACCGCCGTGCTAATGGCCACTGGCAGCGGCCCCCGGCCACGCGGCTGGATGCGGATTTCCCAGCTATAGACGCCGTCTTGTTTGGTAAGGCGTGCCAGGTGGTCGTAAAAGGCTGGCTGCTCGTCCGGCGCGACATAGAGATAGAGCGGCTTCCGCCGCAGGCGCGGTGGAGAAACGGCCAATAAAGCAGCCGCAGCGTGATTTACCTCCTGGATCATGGCAGCCATATCGGTCACGATGTACGCATCGGGCGCGAAGTCGAACAGCTCCTGGTAGCGTTGACGCTCCACCTCGGCCATCTGTCTGGCCGCAGCCAACCCTTCGTTCTGTTGGCACATCTCTTCGTTGGCGACCTGCAACTCTTCAAGGGTGATTTGGAGTTCTTGAAAGGCCTCGGTGAGGGTTTCTTCTAACACCTCGAGCGTGCGGGTGGCGCGCTGCTGCATGGCAGCAAGCCGCTGTCGTGCCTGCTCGATGGCGTCCTCGAAGCCCTGGCTTTCGAGGTCTTTGAAACGAACACCAAGGCGCCTTCGCACCCTAGGCTCATGTGGACTCCTCCGATGGTCGGTTCTCATGCACTTCCTCCATGAGGAGAATCACGCCGTCGACCCTTTGCCCTGACCCGCGCAGCGGGGTACAGGTCACTCGACACTGAATCGCCCTGCCGCGGCGCGTGATGGCGCTGAGCGTCATTTCCTGATCGGGGGCATCCCCGTTCAGCAGAGCCCTGACGGGAGTGCGCAATTGCTCAACCGGCAGCCCGATATCCAACCCTAGGACGGAGCGGCCCTGCACCTCATCGGCCCGCAGGCCCCACAAGTCTGTGGCCCGTCCGTTCCACATCAATATATTGAAATCGCGGTCTAGAACAACGGCGACGTGATGCAAGCTGGCGAGAATCGAGCTCAGAAAGGCGCTCGCCTGGTTGGTCTCATCGGTGCGACGGCGTAGCTCGACATTGACCTCCTGCAACTTCTCGTTACTGGCCTGGAGTTGCTCATTCATGGTCTCCAGTTCTTCGTTCGTCGATTGCAACTCTTCGTTGGTCGTCTCCAATTCCTCGACGGTGGATTGGAGCTCCTCATTTGTGGTCTCCAGCTCCTCGTTGGTGGATTGCAGCTCTTCGTAGGCGGTTTCCAGCTCCTGCTTGCTTTTCTCCAACTCTGCTTGCAAGCGATTGTAACGGGTCACATCGTGAAAGTTGATGCTGACACCCAGCAGGTTCCCTTCGCTGTCGATGAGCGGGATGACCCCTACGTCGAGGTATTGCACCGCCTGGTTTGGCAGCGGGCGTTCGACATTGGCCAAGCGGATGGGGCAGCGCGACGCATAGGCCTGATCGATGCGGGAACGCAACTCCACCGGCCGGTATGACAGTTCGAGATCCTGAAATCGGCGGCCGAGATCACGGCGGTGCAAGCCGAAAGACAGCTGGGCCTGTTCGTTGACCAGCTCCAGGTTGCCGCCGAGATCGACGACGACTTGCGCCACCTCACTGACGTCGAAGGCCACATCCCGTAATCGCACGTGGCGCATGACGTGGTTATTGGCCTCCGAGCCCCCGGCTTGGGCCAGGACGAGCAGTCGCTCGCGGAGATTAGGCGCGGGCAGTTTGGTGAAGATACGATATTTGAGATCGACAGGGGTGAAGAGGTTGGTGTGGGTGAGCAGCATCTCAGCTTTGCCCAGGAACAAGAAGCCACGATCGTTCAGCGCGAAGTGGAGACGGGCTAAGACCCGAGCTAGCACTTCGGCGTTGAAATACATCAGGGTATTACGGCATACGACGAGATCCAGGCGCGGGATAGGGGCGTCCTGGATCAGGTCGTGGCGGCCGAAGATAATGGTGCGTCGTAGATCGGTGCGGAAGGCATACTGCGCACCAACCTGCTCAAAGTATTTGCCGACCCACTCGGGCGGGCACAGCGCTCACACTGCTTTGGCGCTATACACCGCCTGACGCGCCTGAGACAAGGCTTCCTCATCCACGTCCGTGGCGTAGATTTTCACCCGTTGGCGGAACGCATCCATACCGAGAGCTTCCGCCAGCACCATGGCGATCGTGTAGGGCTCCTCGCCAGAAGCGCAACCGGCGCTCCACACCCGGATAGGTTCGTTGGGCTACTTGCTGTCGACGATGCTCGGCACGATCTTGTTGGCCAGGAATTCCCAGGCGGGCGCATCGCGGAAAAACGCCGTGACGTGGATGAGGATGGTGTTGAAGAGCTGCAAGAACTCTTCCGGATGGACTTCCAGATAATCGAGATACGCATCGAAGCCGTCGATCGGCTGCTGTTGCATGCGTTTGCTGATGCGGCGCCGCAGGCTCGACCGTTTGTAACCGGTGAAATCAAAGCCACGGGTGCGTTTCAGATAATCCAACAGGGCCTCAAAGCTGTGGTCATTCTCAGAGTTTTGAGGGGCAACGCTCATGCCTCTTCTCCTTTTACGACGAGCGTCACCAGAGCGGCGGCGATCTCATCCAGGGGCAGGATGAAGTCGACGCACCCGCTCTGAATCGCTGCCCCCCGGCATCCCGAAAAATTCTGCCGTACGCTCGTCTTGGGCGATGACAGTCCCCCCATCTTCTTGATCGCTTGTATCCCCATGGCCCCGTCGCTGCCGGTGCCGGTGAGGACCACCGCAATGGCGCGGTCCTTGTAGCTGGCGGCCACGGACTCGAACAGTAAATCGGCAGAGGGGCGTACGAAATGCACCAACTCGGATTGGGAGAGGGACAAAGTGCCATCGGGATTGACCAGGAGGTGTCGATTCGGGGGCGCAATATACATCGTCGCCGGGCAGAGCCGATCCCCTTCCTCCGCCTCTTTGACCTGGAGCGAGGTACGCCGGCTTAAAATGTTCGCCATCAGGCTGCGATGGCGCGGGTCCAAGTGTTGAACGACCACGGCCGCGGCGGGGAAATCCGCTGGCAGGGCGGCGAGAATGTGGCTCAAGGCCGCAAGCCCCCGGCCGAGGCTGCCAGGGCGATGACATCGAAAGCTGCCTGCGGGAAGCGCATGGGAGGCCCCTGGGCCACGACTTTACGAGGATGATTCCGGTTCATACATTGCCCCCCGTGTCGCCTGGGTATAGCCGTCTACCGGTTCATCGTACCACAGTGTGAGCCTGGCAGCGAAATCGATTCATCTGGGCCGTTTCCACTCCAGTAGGCATATTACCACAGACTGGGACCGCGGCAAATTGCTTGTCTAGTCCCGGGCATGGCGGCGGTCACGACGAGCCCATGCCTCAAGGCGGAGCCCATCGCTGGAACCTGCCTGTGGCACAGAGCTTGCGAAACCACCTGAACATCGGCTATGGAGCGGGAGTGGCCTATTCTGCCCCGAAACTCAAAGGGGAGTGAGTATGGAGATTACCGAGGCATTACAGCAGTTGGCGCAGTGTGCGGACCCGATCCTGCCGGTGGTTAGCGGGTATCTCAACAGTGCCGAGCAGGTGCCGGCCCAGTGGACCGTTTGCGGCGGTCAAGCGGCAGAGCTCGAGGTGGGAGAAGCGGTGGGCAGCGAAGTGCTGCGCACCGCTGGGCTCGTTGAGCCTGTCGAACCAGATAACTGCCTGGCCCGTCACGACGGCATCGGCGCGTTGCTCCGGCTTCCTTCGAGCACTGTACCGCCGGCATAGCCAACGCGGATGCCAGCGGGCGCCGCCGCGATCACGCCAACGTCTACTCAAGCTGATAGATCTTGAGCTTCCGATACAGGGTAGCCACGCCGATGTTCAACGCCCGCGCGGCAGCCTGGCGGTTGCCGCTGTGAGCCTGGAGGGCTTGCAAGATGGCGGTGCGTTCGATGTCGGCGAGCGTGCTATTGGCGGGCAGCACAAAATGGTCGCTGGGGATGGGTATGGTCTCTTTTTCTTGCAGGTAATCGGGGAGTTCGCTGAGGCCGATGGTCGGTCCCTTCGCCAGCACGACGGCGCGTTCGATGATGTTTTCCAACTCGCGCACATTCCCCGGCCAATCATAGCCTTGCAGTGCCTGCAGCGCTTGTTGCTGAATGCCGGTCACCTCCTTGCCGTTCTGCTCAGCGAACTTCCGAAGGAAATGCGCCACCAGCAGGGGAATATCTTCGCGTCGTTCGCGCAGCGGTGGCAAATGGATGGTGATGACGTTGAGTCGGTAGTATAAATCGAGGCGAAAGCGGCCGATGTCGACTTCATGCATCAAATCTTTGTGCGTTGCTGCCACCATGCGCACGTCCACCTGCATGGTGCGTGTGCCTCCCAGACGCTCGAAGTAGCCATCCTGCAAGACCCGTAAGAGCTTAACCTGTACCTCTGGGGGCATATCGCCGATTTCGTCGAGGAAAAGCGTACCGCCATGCGCCAGCTCAAAGCGCCCTGGTTTACGCTGTTGAGCGCCCGTAAAGGCTCCTTTTTCATAGCCGAACAGCTCAGCTTCCAGCAGCGTCGCCGGAAGAGCGGCGGCGTTCAGCGTGATAAAAGGATGATCGGCGCGAGGGCTCAAGCGGTGGATCAGGCTGGCGATCAGCTCTTTGCCAGTGCCGCTCTCTCCGGTAATGAGCACGGTGGCGCGAGACGGGGCGATCTGCTCCACCATCTCGCCGACTTTGCGCCAGATGGGGCTAGAGCCAATGACTTGGGCGCGCGCAAACTGGTCCCGCACCTGGCGTTTGAGGGCGATGTTCTCCACCATCAAGGCGCGCAGGGCCAAGCCTTTCTGCACAGCGCGTACCACCTCGTCCCTGCCGAACGGCTTGATCAGATAATCAAATGCGCCAGCTTTCATGGCCTCCACGGCGGCAGCGACGTCCTGATGCCCGGACATCATCATCACCACGATGTCGGCATGCTGGGCTTTGACATGGCGTAGCAGAGCCAGGCCGTCCATTCGCGGCATTTTGACATCGCTGAGGATGAGTTCCACGTCATCTTCCTCGAGCTGGTCGAGCACCTCCTTCCCAGACAGGGCGGTCAGCACAGTATGCCCCTCACGGCGGAGGATGGTGCCCACTGCGTCGAGGGTATTGCGATCATCATCGACAACCAGAATACGCGCCATGTCTATTCGCCTTCTTCGTCAGTACAGGTGGCTCTCGAGCGCCGGCAAAGTGTCCGCTACGGCATAGCGGCGACACTCAGCGGCAACCTCGTGGTACACGTTAAGCCCGCCCTGAACTCGTGGCTCATGACCTCCTAACCGCCGTGAGCCGCGAGGATTGTCTGTGCTATCGACGCGCTCTGGTCCACTCGCGTAAGGCCCATCCCTGTCGAGCAGTCCCCAATTGCGACTCTTGGTCCATTGATATCCCGCGGCCGGCGTCAGGAATGTTGCGATGCACATGGCAGTGCTCACGATTCGGACAGTTTCTTATAGTACCATAGATTAACGGCGCAAGCGGGACGAGGCAGGGCCTGTGGACTTCGGCCTCGCCTTTTTCTGGTTGCATCGATGTTTGGTTGACTGTTGAAGGAAGCCGTAGAAGGTCGGCTGGCATGCAAAAGCCGCCCTTCTGACCCAGCAGAGGGCGGCTCATAGGGTTGGTCATAGCTGATCCGTCAGAGACGATAATTGGCGAGGATAAAACTCGCTTGGCTAGCGGCCAACGATCTGCCGCCAGCGCGAAGACAATCCTGAGAGCGGAACCCTCGCCTAGCGTGTAGCATCGTAAATAGCCCCGCCTGCAGCACCGACACCGGCGCCGATGAGGGCGCCCTTCTTCGCGTCCCCCGCGGCCGCTCCGATAGCAGCGCCACTCCCGGCGCCGACTGCCGTGCCGGTTACAGTTCCACAGGCGGTCAGGGTCATGGCGAGCAGCGATAAGCCAAGCATCGCCGTGAGCAGGCGAACTTTCGCTGTTCCCAGCCAATTCGGTATGTGCGCGATACGACCCATCACAGATTCCTCGTTCGCTTGAGCCAGCCTACTCGGCTGGTCAAGGTGACGCCTAATGGGGGGCATCCGCCTCACGATCATGTTTACGACAGCTCTCGACGCGACCGGGGGATGTCACGACCCAAGCGGCCGTCGTCACGCGCAGCGCCCATAAGGATGATGGGGAGTTGGCCCCACGATGATGAACACTAACGCGTAATAGAGCATATCGCTTTCTTCCCGAAGTAGTCTTTAAAAGTATGGCGGGGAATCCGTGGGAATAGCCTCTGCTAAATCCGTGCCTTTCTCCCGCGTTTCCGAGTTAAAAGGCCTCGGACAAGGATTTAGGACGAGAGGCCTCTGTCGTGGATGAGCCCGAGCATCCTCGGGCTCCCCGGCCTATAGGAGCATGAGCAGGGTCCTGAAAACGCCCATCAGGACGGCATCGAGGCGATGGCAACGGGGGCCATGGCGCGGGTCAACGCCCTAGCTTACATGGCCTGCCACTCTCATTTTGAGAGTCTCATCCCTTCTCATTTCGAGAAGGGATGACAGACAGAACGATTGTCTGTTTCGGGCGGGATGGGATACAATAAATATCATGACATCCTTCCCCCGCCGATTGGCAGCTCAATTGGGGTGCCAAGATGGCCCAGATTTTTCATCCGAGCACGAATACCATCGCCAGAGTGAGCATCTTCGGCGCTGTGATTCTCTTGGCCGCATTGCTGTGGTTTCTCGCGGCCATCAATCGTTCCTCCTATGTGACGCGAGCGGGCGTTGTGCGCAAGCAACCTGTTGCCTTCAGTCACGAGCATCACGTTAGCGGTCTTGGCATCGACTGCCGCTACTGCCATACGACCGTGGAAGTATCCAGCTTCGCCGGCATCCCGGCCACCGAGGTCTGCATGAATTGTCATTCCCAGATCTGGGCCGATAGCCCGATGCTGGCCCCAGTCCGTGAAAGCTTCCGCACCAACCGTTCCATCCCCTGGGCGCGCGTCCACAACCTCCCAGGGTTCGTCTACTTCGATCACAGTATCCACGTCCAAAAGGGCGTGGGCTGTGTCACCTGCCACGGGCGCGTCGACCAGATGCCCTTAATGTGGCAGGCCCAGTCGCTCCTCATGGAATGGTGCTTGGAGTGCCATCGCCAGCCCGAGCGCTTTCTCAGACCCCGCGAATATGTCTTCAGCATGGACTGGCAGCCGTCGGAAGACCAGCTGATCCTGGGGCAGCGGCTGGTGAAGGAATATCACGTCAACCAAGACATACTCACCTCTTGCTCGGTGTGCCATCGATGACGATCCATCGCCGTAAAACCGCCGGTCTGGATCTCGCCGCCATTCGTACTCGCCTTGCCGAGGCCCGAGGGCAGCAGTATTGGCGTAGCCTCGAAGAGGTCGCGGCGACGGCGGAGTTCGAGGAATTCCTGCAGCGGGAGTTTCCGCACCAGGCCTCCGAGTGGCACGACCCCGTCAGCCGTCGCCGCTTCTTGCAAGTGATGGCCGCTTCCCTGGCCCTGGCTGGCCTGAGTGCGTGCACGCCAGCACCGGCTGAAAGGATCATGCCCTATGTGCGCGCCCCGGAAGAGGTCATCCCGGGCCGGCCGCTCTATTATGCGACCGCTATGGCGCTCAGCGGCTTCGCCCTTGGCGTGCTGGCGGAAAGCCATTTGGGCCGCCCCACCAAAATCGAGGGTAACCCCCAGCACCCTGCCAGCCTCGGCGCCACCCATGTCTTCGCCCAGGGCTCGGTCCTGACGCTCTACGATCCAGACCGCTCCCAGGCCGTGACCTATGCCGGTAGAATCAGCAGTTGGGGGACGTTCCTGGGCGCCATCACGCGGACCATGGACGAGCAGCGGCGCCAGGACGGCAAGGGGCTGCGCATCCTGACCGAGACGGTCATCTCGCCGACCCTGGCCTACCAATTGCAGCAGCTACTGAGCCGGTTTCCCGCCGCCAAGTGGCACCAATACGAACCGGTGAACCTCAGCAACGCCTGGGAGGGAGCTCGTCTGGCCTTCGGTGACTATGTGGACACCCAGTACCGGTTCAACGAGGCCGCCGTGATCCTCTCTCTCGATGCCGATTTTTTGTCCTGTGAGCCCGGTAGTGTGCGCTATGCTCACGATTTTGCCGTCAAACGCCGCATTTGGCAGGGACAGACGGCGATGAACCGGCTGTACGCCGTCGAGAGCACCCATACGAATACCGGTGCCATGGCGGACCATCGCCTGGCCCTGCGGCCAAGCGACATCGCCGTGTTGGCTGGCGTTCTGGCGGAGCAGTTCGGGGTCGACACCGCTCAGAAGGCGGTGGCCCAGGCCGACGGTGCTTCCCTGCTGGAGGCTCATGCTGGCTGGATCAGGGCCGTCGTCGCTGACTTGCGCGGCCAGCAAGGGGCCGGCATCATCATCGCCGGCCTACAGCAGCCACCGGCCGTGCATGCTTTGGTGCATGGCATGAACCATGTTCTGGGCAATGTGGGGCGCACGCTGTTCTACACGGATCCGGTCGCCGCCCGGCCGGTCGATCAAATGGCCTCCCTGCGTGAGCTTGTGACGGACCTCGAGGCCGGCGCGGTCGACATCCTCGTCATCATCGGCGCCAACCCTGTGTATACGGCTCCCGCCGATCTCCGCTTTGCCGAGCATCTGGCCAACGCCAAGCTCCGCGTCCACCTTGGCCTCTCTCAGGATGAGACGGCGGCGCTGTGTCATTGGCACATTCCCGAGACACATTATCTCGAGGGCTGGGGCGATGTGCGCGCACCCGACGGCACAGTGACGATCATCCAACCGCTGATCAGGCCGCTTTACGGCGGAAAATCAGCCTACGAACTCATCGCCGTCCTCATGGGGAATCTCAATCCCTCCGGCTACCAGATCGTGCGCGATCACTGGCGGCGCTTTCTGCCGGCGGAGAATTTCGAACGGTTCTGGCGCACCGCCCTCCACGATGGCATCATGGCCGAGACGGCACGCGCGCCGCGCGAGGTCGAGTTTCGCGGTGGCCAGAGCGATACCCTGTCGCTGCCCTCTTCGCTCCGCGAAGCCCGATCCTCAGCCTCATTAGAGCTCATCTTCCGGCCTGACCCGACCATATGGGATGGACGCTTCGCCAACAATGGCTGGCTGCAAGAGCTGCCCAAGCCCATCACCAAGCTGACCTGGGATAATGCCGCGCTCCTCAGCCCCGCGACCGCCGAACGGCTCGGGCTCAGCAACGAGGAGGTGGTCGAGTTGCGCTATCAGGGGCGCGCCGTGCAAGCGCCTGTCTGGATCATGCCAGGACATGCCGATGACGCTGTGACCGTCACCTTCGGCTACGGGCGCTGGCGCGCCGGGAGGACTGGGACCGGAATCGGGTTTAACGCCTACGCCTTGCGCACTTCCGATGCCCCCTGGACCGCCATGGGTGTGGAACTCCGCACGACCGGGGGGCGCTACCCACTGGCCAGCACGCAACACCACCACAGCATGGAAGGCCGCGACCTGGTGCGGGTTGGCACGCTGTCAGAGTATCTCGCACACCCCGAGTTCGCCCAGGAAGCCGGCCATGGGGCCCTGCCTTTTCCGTCGCTTTACCCCGAATATCGTTATCCAAACTACGCCTGGGGCATGGCCATCGACCTCAACGTCTGCACTGGCTGCAACGCCTGCGTCATCGCTTGCCAGGCGGAGAATAACATCCCCATCGTGGGCAAGACCGAGGTGGCACGTGGCCGCGAGATGCACTGGCTGCGTGTCGACCGTTACTACAAAGGCGAGCTCGACGTCCCTGAGACTTACTTCCAACCTATTCCCTGTATGCACTGCGAGAAAGCGCCCTGCGAAGTGGTCTGTCCGGTCGCGGCGACCGTACACAGTGCCGAAGGCATGAACGACATGGTCTACAACCGCTGCGTCGGGACGCGCTATTGCTCTAACAATTGTCCGTACAAGGTCAGGCGATTCAACTTCTTCTCGTATGCGGATTTCGAGACGGAGAGCCTGAAGCTGTTACACAACCCCGACGTCACCGTACGCAGCCGTGGCGTTATGGAGAAGTGCACCTACTGTGTACAGCGCATCAACGCTGCACGCATCGAGGCCCAAAATGAGCAGCGAACGATCCGCGACGGTGAGGTGGTCACCGCCTGCCAACAGGCCTGTCCGACCGGGGCCATTATCTTCGGCAACATCAACGATGCGGCCAGTCGCGTCGCCAACATGAAGGCGACTCCCCTGAATTACGGACTGCTGGTCGAGCTGAACACACAACCGCGCACCACGTACCTGACGCGGTTGCGCAATCCCAACCCGGCGTTGGCGGCAGGGGAAGGTCACCGCCAAGGCTCGTAGGCATACTGACAGGAGCCCAGATGGACGCGCGCAGGACGGATGAGAGGACCACGCCGGGAGCCCACGGGAGCCAAGTCAATCCGGTGCAAGATCGCGCCGTGGCGGCCCGTGGTCCGGAGCCGACCGTCCTCGCCCCTGGACAGACCTATGCCTCCGTCACCGACAAGATCAGCTCCATCGTGCTCACCCGCAGAACGCCGCGGGGTTGGCTCCTCGGCTTCGGGCTGGCGTTCGCCCTGGTGATGTTGCTGCTCTACGCCATCGCCTATCTCCTCGCCGCCGGCATTGGGATTTGGGGCGTCAATATCCCCGTGGCGTGGGGCTTCGCCATCATCAACTTCGTCTGGTGGATCGGGATCGGCCATGCCGGCACGCTGATCTCCGCCATCCTGCTGCTGCTGCACCAAGCGTGGCGCACCTCGATCAACCGCTTCGCCGAGGCGATGACGCTGTTCGCCGTCGCCTGCGCCGGGCTCTTCCCCCTCCTCCACCTGGGGCGGCCGTGGTTTTTTTACTGGCTCATTCCCTACCCCAACACGATGGGCATGTGGCCGCAGTTCCGTAGCCCGCTCGTCTGGGATGTGTTCGCCGTTTCGACCTACGGCACGGTGTCGTTCCTGTTCTGGTATGTCGGCTTGCTCCCCGATTTAGCCACCCTGCGCGACCGCGCACGCCACCGCCTAACCCGTATCGCCTATGGCATCTTGGCCATGGGGTGGCGGGGCTCGGCGATCCATTGGAAACGCTACGAAATGGCCTACTGGCTGTTGGCTGGATTGGCGACGCCGCTGGTGATTTCGGTGCACACCGTGGTCAGCTTGGACTTTGCCATCAGCATTCTCCCCGGTTGGCACAGCACCATTTTCCCGCCCTATTTTGTGGCGGGCGCGATCTTCTCCGGCTTCGCCATGGTCCTGACGCTGACGATCCCGATTCGCACCTTCTACGGCCTGGAAGATTTCATCACGATGCGTCATCTGCAGGCTATGGCGAAGGTGATGCTGGCAACGGGTTTGATGGTCGCCTACGGCTATATGATGGAGCTGTTCATGGCCTGGTACAGCGGCAATCAGGCCGAAATCTTCATGATGCTCAACCGCATGTTCGGCCCTTACGCTCCGGCGTTCTGGGGGCTCATCGCCTGTAATGTTTTGGTGCCGCAGGCCCTCTGGTTCCGGCGCATCCGGGCTAACGTGCCGGCGCTGTTCATCATCGCCCTGGTGGTCAACCTTGGGATGTGGCTGGAGCGCTTTGTCATCGTCGTGACCAGCCTGCATCGCGACTTCCTGCCCTCGTCGTGGGGCATGTATTATCCGACGTTCTGGGACTGGGCCACCTTTGTGGGCACGATCGGCCTCTTTTTCGCTCTGCTGTTTCTGTTCATTCGGGTGCTGCCGATGATCTCGATTTTTGAGATGCGCGAGCTGGTGTCGGAGATGGATGGCAGGGGCGAGGGCTGAGGGCGGTCATCCGCCATTGAGGAGCACCCAGCATGCACGCCAAGCCTCGTCTTTATGGGTTGATGGCGGAATTCGACGGTCCGGATGACCTCCTGGAGGCGGCGCGGCGCGCCTACGAGGAGGGATACCGACGCCTGGACGCCTACTCGCCCTTCCCGGTGCCTGGGCTGGCCGAGGCCATCGGGTTCCGGCGCACTCGGCTGCCGCTCATCGTCCTGTTCGGCGGCCTCGTCGGCGGCCTCGGCGGGTACTATCTGCAGTACTGGATTTCAGCCATCGACTACCCCCTTAATGTCGGGGGACGCCCCTTGCACAGCTGGCCCGCTTTCATCCCCGTCACCTTCGAACTCACCGTGCTGGTGGCAGCCTTGGCGGCCGTGCTGGGGATGCTGGCGCTCAACGGCCTGCCGATGCCACACCACCCTGTATTCAACGTCCCAGCCTTCGAGCTGGCGACGCGGAACCGCTTTTTCCTGTGTATCGAGGCCACAGATCCTCAGTTCGATGCGGTCGGGACCAAGAGCTTCCTGGAGACCTTGAAGCCCAGTGGCGTCTTTGAGGTCGAACTTTGAGCGATGCCGGAGGGTGAAGGGCGTGAAAAGCAGGGAGCGGATGGCCACAATCATGGCGTGGGGCGCTCTCACGCTTGGTCTTATCCTCGCTGTCGGCTGTACGCAACAAATGGCCGAGCAACCGCGCTGTGAGCCCCTCCAGGCCAGCGGCTTTTTCGCCGACGAGCGTTGTGCCCGCCAGCCGGTGGAGGGCACGGTGGCGCGCGGCTATTTGCACCTGGATGAACACTTCTACGCCGGCAGAGTCGATGGCCAGAGCGCCGACACCCTGCCGTTGCCGCTGACGCGCCAGCTCCTAGAACGCGGCCAGGAGCGTTATAACATTTACTGCACGCCATGCCACGACCACCTGGGCACCGGCCAGGGGATGATCGTGCGCCGGGGCTTCAGCTCTCCGCCTTCGTTCCACATCGAGCGCCTGCGCCGGGCACCTGTGGGGCACTTTTTCGAGGTCATGACCAACGGTTACGGCATCATGCCGGACTACCGCAAACAGGTCAGCGCCCATGACCGGTGGGCCATTGCGGCGTACATCCAGGCCTTGCAGCTGAGCCAACATGCCTCCCTGACGGATGTCCCCGAGGACGTTCGGCAGCGGCTACAGAGCCAGAACCCATGAGGCAAGAGACGTCCCCGCGACCCTATGTGGATCGACTCCAGTGGCGCGCCTTGATGGTGGGCCTCGTCGGTCTGGGGTTGTGCGCTCTAGGGGCCTGGCTGAACCCCGCGCAGTTCTTTCGCTCCTATCTGCTCGCCTACGTTTTTTGGCTCGGGCCGACGCTCGGCTGCATGGCGATTCTGATGGTGCACTATCTCGCGGGGGGGACCTGGGGTGCCCTGCTGCGGCGCGTGCTTGAGTCGGGTATGCGCACGCTGCCGCTCATGGCGGTGCTCTTCGTCCCGCTCTTGTTCGGCCTGCGTGATCTCTACAGTTGGGCGCGCCCTGAGGGGGTGGCCAACGACGAGTTGTTGCAGCATAAAAGTTTGTACCTCAATGTGCCGTTCTTCAGCCTCCGCCTGGCGGTGTACTTCTTGTCTTGGCTGGCACTGGCCTATCTTTTGAACCGGTGGTCTCAGCGGGAGGAGCAGGCCTCAGGAGAGAGCGCTCGTGAGCCGATACGGCGACGTCTGGCGTTGTTCAGCGGGCTGGGCTTACTGGTGTATGGGCTGACCATGACCTTCGCCGCGGTGGACTGGATGATGTCCTTGGAACCACACTGGTACTCGACCATCTATGGCATCCTGGTGCTGGTCGGCCAACTGGTCGCGGCCTTGTCCCTCGGCGTAGCGGCGCTGGCGCTCCTGGCGCGTTTCGAGCCGCTGTCGGAGGTGATCGCACCGGAACACCTCCATGACCTCGGCAATCTCTTACTGACCAGCGTGCTCTTCTGGGCTTATATTTCCTTCTCCCAGCTTCTGATCATCTGGTCCGGTAACCTGCCGGAGGGCGTTCTGTGGTATGTGCACCGGCTCCAAGGCGGTTGGGAGTGGGTTGGACTGGCCGTGGCCCTGTTCCAATTCGCCCTGCCTTTCATGCTGTTGCTGTCGCGCGATATCAAAGAGGTGCCACGGCGCTTAGGCATGATCGCTGCGGTCATCTTCGGCATGCACCTCGTCGACGTGTTCTGGATGGTCATGCCGGCCTTCTATCGCGACGGGCCCGATCTGCACTGGTTGGACGTCGTCGCCCCCATCGGCGTCGGTGGTGTGTGGATGGCGCTGTTTGCCTGGCAACTCAAAGGGAGATCGTTGCTAGCCCTGCACGGCCTCTCCCTCCAGGGAGCCCATAAGCATGGATGAGATGTCTTCTCCAGTGCGGTCTGTCGACCAGGGTCATGAAGAGCGTGATATCCGGCTCCACCCCATCATTTTTGCGGGGGTCAGCCTGGCGCTCCTGGCCGGGCTAACGTTCCTGGCGATATGGCTGCTATTCGATTACTTGGATGCTCGTCGAGCACGATTCGACGTCACGTCTCCCCTGATCGAGGCGAGACACCCCCCCCCGGAGCCGCGCTTGCAGGTTTCGCCGAAGCAAGACTTGCAAGCGTGGCTCGCAGCGGAAATGGCTCGCCTCCATTCCTATGGATGGGTCGACCGCGAGGCCGGCATCGTCAGAATCCCCATCGAACGTGCCATGGAGATCCTGGTCGAGCGCGCAAACAACCGAAGAACGCCACGGCAGACCATCGAAGATCAAGGATCGAAGCATGAGGAGAGGGGACGATGACTCTGAAGCGCAGTGTTGTTCACGTTCTTCAGGCGCTTCGACCCTGTCGGTGCGATGGTCGGTCGTCGCGATTTTCGCCCTTTGATCCTCGATGGCCGGTGTTCGTGGTCCTTTTCGTAGGCATTGGGCCGGCATGGGCGCATCACGAGGAGCAGCATCGCGCGCCGGGGCTACTGGGAGCGGTGGCGTTCGAGCAGCGCTTGAACGAGGCGGTGCCGCTCGCTGTGGCGTTTCGGGATGAGAGCGGTGCGCCGGTGCGGCTTGGAGAGTACTTCGGCCAGAAACCGGTCATCCTGACGCTGAACTATTACGAGTGCCCGATGCTTTGCCCCCTCGTGCTGGAGGGCTTGCTGCGGAGCTTGCGGGTGCTGGCCTTCACCATCGGCGAGCAGTTTGACATCGTCACGGTGAGCATCGACCCGAGCGAAAGCCCCGCGCTCGCGGCCGCCGCGAAAGCGCGCTATCTACATGAGTACGGTCGACCCGCGGCGGCTGATGGCTGGCATTTCCTCACCGGCGAAGCCAGTGCCATCGAGCGCTTGACCGCGGCCGTAGGGTTCCGCTATGCCTATGACGCGGCCAAGGATCAATACGCGCATGCCGCCGGCATCATAATCCTGACGCCCCAGGGTCGGATCGCCCGCTATCTGTATGGCCTTGAGTTTGCGCCGCGGGATCTGCGATTGGCGTTGGTCGAGGCGGCGGCCGAGAGGATCGGCTCGCCGGTCGACCAACTGCTGTTGTACTGTTATCAGTACGATCCGGCCATCGGTAAATACAGCATGGCGATCAGAAATGTGCTGCGGTTGGCGGCCTTGGCGACGGTCCTCAGCCTGGGAGTCTTGATGGTGGTGATGTTCCGCCGTGAAAGGCCGAGGAGCGAAGAATCGAAGATACAAGATCGTAGCTAGAAGATCGCGACAGCCGTAGGTGCACCCCTCGCGCTTCGATGCTCGAGCCTCTGTGCTACCAATCCTCGGTAGAAACGGGTTGAAGCCATGTGGTCGGATTTTCCACTCTTCCCAGACCAGGCCTCGACGATCGCTGGTCGCGTCGACGCCTTGTACTTTTATCTGGTGGCGGTGAGCGTCTTCTTCGTCAGTCTGATCTTCCTATTGCTCTTGATCTTCGCCGTCAAATATCGCCGTCGCTCGGAGGACGAGCAGCCGCGCCCGATCCTAGCGAATCTCCCGCTCGAGGTGGCCTGGATGATCATTCCGTTCATCCTAGTGATGATCATGTTCACCTGGGGCGCCAGTCTGTATTTCACCACCGCGCGCCCGCCCACGGATGCGCTGGAGGTCTTCGTCATCGGCAAGCAGTGGATGTGGAAATTCCAACACCCGGAGGGGCGACGGGAGATCAACGAGCTGCATGTGCCGGTGGGTTATCCCGTACGGTTGACCATCACCTCACAAGACGTCATTCATAGCGTCTATGTCCCCGCTTTCCGCATCAAAATGGACGCGGTGCCGGGGCGCTACACCGCCACCTGGTTCGAGGCCACGAAGACCGGCACCTTCCACCTATTTTGCGCCGAATACTGTGGGACGGTACACCCCGGCATGATAGGCCGGGTCGTGGTCATGACGCCGACGGAGTACGAGCAATGGCTGCGCACCGGTGCGGCCGCAGAACCACTCGCCGCGGCGGGCAGACAGCTGTTCCAACAATTGGGCTGCAGCGGCTGTCATAGCCCGAATTCGACCGTGCGGGCGCCGCTGCTGGAGGGCCTCTACGGCAGGCCGGTACCCCTCCAAAGCGGCGGCGTCGTGATCGCCGACGAGGGCTACATCCGCGATTCGATCCTGCTGCCCCAAAAGGACATCGTGGCTGGCTATGCCCCGGTCATGCCCTCCTTTCAGGGCAGAGTCAGCGAGGAAGAATTGATGCAGATCATCGCCTACATCCGCTCCCTTGGCAGAGAGACGCCGGAGTCGAGGGAGGCCGCGAGATGAGCCAAGCGGTCGTTGAGCCACAGCGTGAGCATTATCTGAACGTCAGCTATGGCGTCACGTCGTGGTTGTTCACCACCGATCACAAACGCATTGCGCTGCTATATCTGGCCACGATCACCTTGCTGTTTTTCGTGGGCGGCGCAGCAGCGGTGCTGATGCGGCTGGAGCTGATAACGCCCCCGGGCGACCTGGTGCAGTCGGAGATCTACAATAGGCTCTTCACGATCCATGGCGTGATCATGATCTTTTTTTTCTTGATCCCGTCGATTCCTGCCGTGCTGGGGAATTTTCTCGTGCCCATGATGATCGGGGCACGAGACCTCGCCTTCCCCCGCCTCAATTTGGCCAGTTGGTATCTCTTCACCGTGGGGAGCGTGTTTACGCTCGTCGTCGTGGTGGTCGGCGGGGTCGACACCGGTTGGACGTTTTATACCCCATACAGTAGCACCTATAGCAACAGCTATGTCGTCCCCACCATCGCTGGGATCTTCGTCGCCGGTTTCTCTTCCATCCTGACGGGGCTCAACTTCATCGTGACCATTCATACCATGCGCGCCCCAGGCCTCACCTGGTTTCGCCTGCCGCTGTTCATCTGGTCGCACTATGCCACCAGCATGATCATCATCCTGGGGACGCCGGTGGTGGCCATCGCTCTGACACTGGTCGCGCTGGAGCGTGCTTTTGGCATTGGCATCTTCGATCCGGCCCTCGGCGGCGACCCCATTCTCTTCCAGCACCTCTTCTGGTTTTATTCGCACCCGGCGGTGTACATCATGGTGCTGCCGGCGATGGGCGTGGTGAGCGAGTTGATCGCCGCCTTCTCCCGCAAGCGTATTTTCGGCTACAGCTTCATCGCCTTCTCCAGCATCGCCATCGCCGTCCTCGGCTTTTTCGTGTGGGGCCATCACATGTTCGTCAGCGGCCAATCGGTGTACGCCAGCATGATCTTCTCGTTCCTGAGCATGCTGGTGGCTATTCCCTCGGCCATCAAAGTCTTCAACTGGACGGCGACGCTCTATAAGGGCTCGATCTCTTATCAAGCGCCGATGCTGTATGCGCTCGGCTTCATCGGCCTGTTCACCATCGGCGGCCTCACCGGTCTGTTCGTGGCCTCGCTGGGCGTCGATGTGCACGTGCACGACACCTACTTCGTCGTTGCACACTTCCACTACATCATGGTCGGTGGCACGGTCATGGCCTACCTGGGCGGCATTCATTATTGGTGGCCGAAGATCAGTGGACGCATGTATCCGGAGGGGTGGGCCAAGTTCTCGGCGTTGCTCATCTTTGTGGGGTTCAACCTGACCTTCTTCCCGCAATTCCTGCTGGGTTACCTTGGGATGCCGCGCCGCTACCATTTCTACGTCGATGAGTTCCAGGTGCTGAACGTCATGTCATCCGCTGGCGCCTCGATCCTCGGCGTCGGCTATGTCGTACCGCTGATCTACCTCATCTGGGCGATGCGCTATGCGCCGCCAGCCGGCCCCAACCCCTGGAGGGCGGTAGGTCTGGAGTGGCAAACACCATCGCCGCCGCCGACCCACAACTTCGAGCGCACACCGGTGGTGACGCAACCGGCGTATGCCTACGGCACACAAGAGGAGGACATCAAAGGTGGCCGCTAGCCACGACGCCCTGGCCGAACAGTTCGACGATCTCAGACAACAGCATGAGGCTGCGAGCCTGGGGATGTGGGTGTTCTTGGTGACAGAGATCCTGTTCTTCGGCGGCCTTTTCCTCGGCTATACGGTGTACCGCACCACCTACCCGGAGGCGTTCCGCGAGGCTAGCCATCACCTCGACATCCTTCTGGGCGCTGTCAATACGGCGGTGCTAATCGGCAGCAGCCTGACCATGGCGCTCTCGGTGCACAGCGCACAGGAGGGCAAACGTCGCGCCTTGGTTGGCTTCCTGCTGGTCACCATGCTGCTCGGGGCGGTGTTTCTGGGCATCAAGGGCACGGAATACACCCACAAGTACCACGAGCACCTAGTGCCCGGCCTCCGGTTCGAGTATGACGCGCCGCACGCCGGCCAGGTGCAGCTCTTTCTGGCCCTTTACTTCGTGATGACCGGCTTGCACGCCTTCCATCTGACCGTCGGCATCGGGCTGCTCGGCGTGCTCGCGGTGTTGGCCTGGCGCGGCCGTTTTTCCCCCGATTATTACGCGCCGATCGAAACAAGCGGCTTATACTGGCACTTCGTGGATCTCGTGTGGATCTTTCTCTTCCCCCTGCTCTACCTGATCGGAGTGCACTGATGACGCAACCGATCGTCCCGCGGTACGTCTATTACCGAGTATTCGCAGCGCTCCTGGCGCTGACGCTGCTCACCGTTGCAGTAGCCTACGTCGATCTCGGACCGCTGAACATCGTCCTCGCCCTCGGCATCGCTATCTGCAAAGCCTTGCTGGTGATGCTCTTCTTCATGCATTTGCGCTACAGCACTCACCTGACCTGGATCGTTGCCGCGACCGGCGTCGTCTGGCTGGGGCACCTGATTATTTTCAGCATGGCTGATTACCTCAGTCGGGGCTGGATACCTTAGCCATCTCCTCCCATCGCCTCGGCCGTCCACCTCGTCGTGCCTTTTGGGCCAGCGACGTTAGCCCCCGATGTCTTCCATCTTGAGAGATTCCCTGACGCATGGGCGGGGCGATTTTTGTCATTTTGAGAAGAATCGTGCTCGCGGGCCCTTTTCGGTCGAGCCCGATCGGGTTCTGGCCGATGGACGTCAAAAGCCTTTCCATACGGCATCTCGCCCACGAAGACGCGCTAGGAGCAACGGCTGCAGCGGAAAATCGCGGTCGGACAGAGCCAGTCGGCACGAGATTTGCCCGACCGAGTGAGTGACTCCACAGAGCAGCGCTTCGATACTCCTGCAAGCCGGACTCTCTATCTTTATCTTCATCACCCTGGGAGGATCATCATGGCAAGACGACCAACATCGTCAAGGCAGTGGATTGGTTTGCTGCTGATCTGTGGAGCATGGGGACTGGTCGGTTGCGCCGGGAACCCACCGATTGAAACGCTCTCGCAAGCCGACATGGCCGTGCAGCAAGCCACGAAGGCCACCGCATCGCAGTATGCCCCTCTGGAGTTGCAGACGGCCAGAGAGCACTTGGACAAAGCCAATGGAGTTGCAGACGGCCAGAGAGCACTTGGACAAAGCCAAGCAGGCGATGGATGACGAAGAGTACGATGAAGCCCGTCGTTTGGCCGATCAGGCGCTCGTCAATGCTCAACTGGCGGAGGCGAAGGCAGGGGCGGAGAAGAGCCGCCAAGCCGCGGCGGAACTGCGGAGGAGCATTGAGACATTGCGCGCTGAGTTACAGCGCAGCTCTCCAGGTCGCTAACCTGGTCCTGATAGCACAGGAGAACAAGCGATGGGAGGGAGAGCCCTATCTCATTGGCATCGGTTCGGACTCCTATAACCTCGATCTCTCTCGACGCCGGGCTGAGGCCGTGCGCGATTTCCTGATCGACCGCGGCGTTGGGCCGGCGCGTATTACCGCCCGTGGGTACGGTGAGGCCTATCCGGTTGCCCCGAACGATACGGCCGCCGGATGCCAGCAAAATCGCCGGGTCGAGGTGGTGGTGCTGCGATAGTTGAGTGAGGCAAACTCCAGTGTAGGAGGAAGCATATGAGACGACGCTTTTGGTCGATACTACTCGCCGTGGTGCTCCTGGGGATGGTCGGATGCTCAGGCATGACCCCAACGCAACAGCGCGCCTTGAGCGGGGGCGCCGCCGGCGCAGCTGGGGGAGCGGCACTGGGGGCCATTTCCGGTGGCAGTCCTGCCGTTGGAGCCGGTGTGGGTGGCGCCGCTGGCGCCGTGATCGGAGGCCTCTGGGAGGATATCAATCGAGCCTTGAGATAGCCGCGTCGGAACAACGTTGACGCCATGGAACGGGATGCAGGGGGTAGAACATCCGTGGCCGTGATGGAGGCTTCCCATGGATATCACCATTCCGCTACAGCCTCTCGTAGCTTTGCTCGCCGGCCTGTTGATCTTAATCATGCCCAGCCTGTTGAATTACGTGGTGGCGGTGTACCTGATCGTCGTTGGCATTCTCGGGTTGATCGGTCGATAGTTATCGATCACACCGATGGAGAGCACCCATGCTTCCAACCCTTCTCCTCATTGTGTTAATCGTCCTGCTCCTAGCCGCCTTGCCCGCTTGGCCTTACAGTCGAGGCTGGGGCTATTATCCGAGTGGCCTCCTCGGCCTAGCGCTCCTGATCGTGCTTATCCTCGTAGTCTTGGGGCGCGTCTGAGCACGCTCACGCCCAAGCTTGGTCTGTGTCTCTGCGTTATTGTGCTTGCAGGGCCTGCTGGATCAACTGCCGAACCTCAGCCGCCCGGAAGGGTTTACTGAGGCGCGGCACCCCCACTTTTTCCAAAAAGGCCCGGGCTTCGGGGCTCAGCGTATCTCCGGTGAGAAAGATCACCCGCTGCAACAGGTGAGGATAGCTGTGCTCCAGTTCGCGGTAGAAACCCGGCCCATCGAGGGCTGGCATCCGCAGATCGCATAGGATCAAGTCATATGTCCTCTGCTGCAGCTTGTCCAGGGCCAACCGCCCATTCGCCGCGGTCTCCACAGTGTGACCATCGCGGCGTAGTAAATACGCCAGCACACCCGTGATCCCCGGTTCATCGTCGATGACCAGAATCGCCCGACCGTTGACGGGCGTTTGAGCCTTGGGGATCGGAGCTGGCGCCACCGCGGGCACCGCCGTGTCGACAGGGAGCTCGATCCGGAAGACAGCGCCGTGATCGGCATCGCCCAGGACGCTGATGCTGCCCCCGTGCCCCTCAATGATTCCCCGGCAAAAAGGTAGCCCCAAGCCCGTTCCCACTCCCGGCGGCTTGGTGGTGAAAAACGGTTCGAAGATGCGTTCACGGAGTTCGGGGGGAACCCCTGGCCCTGTGTCGGCCACCTCAAGGGATACGAGGCGGCGCGCGGCATCATGGTGGGTGGTCAGCGTCAGCCGACGGGGTGCGGGCGATTCCCGCAGGGCTTGGTGTGCGTTGGTCAGGAGATTGACGACAACCTGATGCAACTGATTGGGATCGGCCCACAAGGGCGGCAGATCGGGGGCGAGGTGCTGGTCGACCTCGATATTGTCAACCCGCAGCGTATAGGCCAGGAGCGCCAGGGCTTCCTCGACCACGGCATTGAGCGTTACCGACGCGCGCTGCGGCGGGTTTTGTCGAGCTAAGGCGAGGAACTGCCGTACGATGCGGACGCAGCGTTCCGCCGACTCGCTGATGGCCTTGATGCGTTCGACCACCGCAACGTCTTTGAGTTCCACGCTGAGGAGGTCGGCTTGCATGGTCACGATCGACAGGGGATTGTTCAGCTCATGGGCGACGCTTGCCAGCAGCGAGCCCATGGCAGCGAGCTTCTCGCGTTGGTAGAGCGCCTCCTGCTGGCGCTGGAGTTGCTCCGTGGCCTGCTTGCGCTCAGTGATATCGCGGATGATGCCGCTGCAAAACTGGCTGCCACCGCTCTCCCACATGGCAATGGAGATCTCGATCGGGAACTCGGTCCCATCTTTCCGCAGCCCATGAAATTCCAACGTCTTGCCCATCAGCTGCGGGCGTCGGGTGGTGCGTAGGCGTTCCATCCCCCGTTCGTGGGCTTGGCGATAGCGCTCTGGCATCAACATCGTCAGCGGTTTGCCGATGACTTCGGCTGCGCCATAGCCGAAGATGGCCTCGGCGCCCTGATTCCAGGTGATGATGTCGCCGTGGTGATCGGCGAGGATGATAGCATCGTTGGCCGATTGCACCACCGAGCGAAACCGCGCCTCTGAGGCTCGCAGGGCTTCTTCGGCGCGGCGGCGCTCGCTGATTTCGCGGTGCAGTTCGTCGTTTAACTGCGCGAGATGGACGGCGCGTTCCTGCGCCTCTGCGAAGAGTCGAGCGTTGCGCAGCGCCACCGCCGCCTGGGCGACAAAGCTCTCAAGCAGGGATTGCTCATCGGGCCCCAGCTGAAACGGCTGCCGACCATTCATGGAGAGCACGGCGATGAGGCGATCTTCGTGGAAGATGGGCAGCCCGAAAAAGCTGCGCAGCTGGTGCCGGTGCCACCACTCGACGGCCACAAAACGATTGTCCGCGAACACATCCGGCACGTTGAGGGGGCGACGGTGCGTGGCCACCCAGCCCACACTTCCCTCGTCGAAGGACACCTGACGTCTCGGGAAATCGGCGCCGATGCGTTCGTCCGAGAAAGTTTGCACCTCCAGGGTGCGCGTTGCCTCATCGACGCGCCAGAAGGATACCATCGGCGCCTCCATGAGCGTGGCGGCAGCCCGCGCGATGGCGCTCAGTACCTTGTTAGTATCCAACGAGGACGATACCAACTGATTGAGGCGTGTCAGCGTTTCCAAGCGGGTGAACCGCTCCTCCAGCGCGTCATAGAGCCGGGCGTTTTGGATCGCCATGGCCGCCTGCGCGGCGAAGAGGGTGAGGAGTTCCCGATCCTCCTTGGTGAAGGGCCGAGTCGTACCCCGATTGTCGAGCGCAATGACGCCGACCAAGCGATCGCGATATAACAGGGGCTCGGCGATCACGGCGGTGGAGCCGAAATGCTCTGCGATGAGGGGTCGCGCATACGGCGAGTGGGCGTAATCGTTGACCAGGAGCCCCTCTCCCTGTTGGGCCACCGTTCCGACGATGCCCTCGCCGGGGCGGATACGCACCTGCTGCATCCACTCTCCACGCCCATGCCAGGCGCGTGGCACCAGGACTTGCGCGCTGTCGTCCCACAAGTAGACGGCGCCCGATTGCGCCGATTCCACCAACTCCGTCGCCCGCCGGGTGATCAGCTGCAACAGGGTCGTCAGGTCCAACTCGCGGGCGATCTCCATGCTGACCGCGCGCACGGCTTCCATCTGCTTGATTCGGGCCGCAAGCAAGTCTTCGGTGCGCATGTGCTCGCTGATCTCTTGCTGCAACGCTTGGTTGGCGGTGTCGAGTTGCGTCGCCCGCTGCTGCGCCACGTGCGCCAGAGAGAAGGCGAGGATGAGCAGCGCATCGGTCAGGAGACCCAGGGCCAAGACGACTTCGGGGAGTGAGGAGAGTTCCTCCGTCAAGAGCGCTGGCGTCGGCCAGAGGCGTACGCGCCAGGTGATACCGTAAAGGCCGACTGCGGTCTCCTGGCCCCACCGTTGCTCAAGCGTTCTCCCCGTACCATGACGACCGTAGATTTCCTCCTCGCCCTCGAACACGGCGATGGAATAGCGTAGGGCCACATTGGCCAAAATGGCATCGAATAATCCCTGCAGCGGAAAGACGCCGGCGATGAAGCCATCGAAGTGTGAGCCCACGATGATCGGGACGTAAATATACAGCCCTTGATCTCCTTGCACCGGATCGACCGTGCGCGTCGCCGTCACTTGGCGACTGTTCCTGGCTAAGGCCAACGCCCGTTGTTGTCGCTGGTCGACCCCAAGATCGAGGCCCTGCATCGCCTCGTTGTCCTTCGACGGCACGAGCCACTGCACGCGCAGCGAGGGATCGACCCACTCCACGGCCCGCACTCCAGGATACTGGCTGACATAAAACCTGGCATCCGCCTCCCAGGCCTCCCTGGAGGGTCTGCCCTGCATCTCCCAGCGTCTGGCCATGCTGACGAGCGGAAAGACGCGGGAATGCATCTGCGCCATGATCTCGTTGTGCACGATCGCCTTAGTAAGTTCGAGCGTGCGTTCGACCAGTGCTTCCTCCGAGGCGACGAGCGCCTGCCAGAGACAGAGCGTGACGGTCAGAACGCCGATGCCCACCAGCATCGCGACGCGGGATTGCGCGGCGGTTTGCAGGATGATGCCTAGCTGCCAGGCGAACGCCAGAACGCCACCGCCGAGCACCATGAAGCCGAACGCCTCCTGGGGCAGCATCCTGGGGAAATACCCCCAACGGTAAGTCGCTAATCCGGTCGCATAGCCAATGAGCGCCACCAATCCCAACGCCAGGGTGATCGCTCCTAACGGCCCAGTCAGCAGGAGGATGCGCTCACGATGCCTGACCCGACTCATCACCAACACCGCCACACCGGTCAACGTAAAGCACAGAGCGCTATTCGGCCCCATGCGACCGGGAGAGAGGGTGAGGACACTGAGAGAGGCTGTCACGAGCAGTTGGTCGATGCCCAGGCTATGGTTGAGGAGGTATTCGAGCAGCGTCAGGCCCCCGATGATGGCGACGAGAGTGCCACATGCCGCTGCCGGACGCGGCCACCCGACCGTCAGCGCGAATAAGCCTACGCCGCTGAGAACGAAACTCAAGGCCGAGGTATAGGGCATCGGGCCCAACGCCGGCGTCAGCTGTACTAACACGGCGTTATCCGCGTGCCACCCCACGAGTACCATCAGCCCCATGGCCGTGGCCATGCCCCCCGCTACCTGCGCTACGAGCTGCAACAAGCGGTCTAAGGGCGCTTCCCCCATCATGCTCGTCCCCACCTCGTCCAGGAAAGCGTACTGGACGCTCTCCATACGATCTGAGCCTCAAGACGGACACGTCAAGACGTTCCCGCCTCTGAGGCATGCGTCGGTTCAGCGCTCATCCGGTAGGAATTAACCTAGTATGGTATGCGTTGTCCCTGGCAAGGTCAAACGCTTTTCCCTCCGAGAAGTCACCGCAGTTTGCCCCGCATAGCAATCGCTCAGGACGACTCCAGATATGGGCGCTTATCCCATCTGGTCAGTGTGACGGCAGGGCCTTTAGGGGGATCCCTCAGATCGATACTGGTATAAAAATTGCTAACACTGAAGTTGGCGATGATCTTGCTTCGGCATGGGCTCTTGGGAGTAGGTTTTCCATCCTCTCGCCCGCTGGGAGAGGGTTTGGGTGGCAGAGCGTGAAAGGTAGCAGGGTCAGTGTCGCGCCCGAAAATAACCTACCCTGATGAATTCAGCACAGGGGAATGTCGACGACGCGCCGCGTTGTAATACAAAGGGGAATAGCGCGCTCGCTGTAACTCACAAGCACACATATTGCATTGACTCACCATCAGGTCCCAAGGTCAGCACCCTAAGCTCGTTGAGGTTTGTTCGAAGATGAGCATCGAAAAGATCAGCTCCCCCCACTCATTCCAGGAATTACGATTTGACGTCGATCGCTGCCGCAGTCCAAGGGGAACCCGTGATGACTGCCTCACTGTTTACCCTACTGTTCATCGGGCTCATCATGCTGTCGATCATCGGTACCCTGCCGATCTGGCCGTACAGTAGAGCCTGGGACTATTATCCCTGCAGCCTGCTCGGTGTGCTTCTTGTCCTGCTGCTCATGCTCATGCTGCTCGATCGTATTTGAGGGGCACCCACCCTTGAGGGCGATAGCCTGCGCAGAGGGTGCGGCACGAGGCACGATCAAAGCGGAAGCGCGATGTTAAAGGATGGGCCGACGCCGGGAGTACTGGCGGTGGTGATTGTGCCGCCGTGGGCGCTGACGATTTCATAGGCGATGCACAACCCGAGGGCTGCTTGATCGATATCGCCGCCTTGGGGCGCGTGTAAGAGTTGGGATACATACTCTGGTGCCATGACCTCGCCAGTGTATATCACCTCAAGCTGGATCTCGGTCGCCATGCGCCTGGCCCGCAGCGTGATCGAACCGTTGTCGGGCATGACCTGCAAGGCATAGTCGAGCAAGTTGAGCAAGGCTCGCTGAAAGCTTTTCTTCCGGAGGGCGACGAGGCCGACGCTATCACTTCCTTCTAAGCGGAGGGCGATGCCGCGGGCGGCCAGGCGTTCTTGCCGCTCTAAGACGAGGCTTTCGAGCAGTACTCCCAGATCTTCCGCCTCCTGGGGTAAGGCCGGCAAGCGCACCAGTAACAAATACTGTTCCACTAAGTCATGCATGCGTGCGACTTCTTCCTTGATCATACTTAATGAGTCTACCAAATGTTGGCAGTTTTCCTCCCGCAGTTGACGCAGCTCCTCCTCCAGGACGTCCGCATGCAAAAGAATGGTCGTAAGCGGGCTTTGAATGGCGTGTGATACGGACCCTCCTAACTGAGCCAGTAGATTCAGCCGCTCACGTTCTTGCGGGCGATGTTGCAAGGGTTCTAAGGGCTTCTTCAGGTGGGCTGACCTCGTCATCAATGAATCCTCCGTCCTTCCATCATCTAGCCGTCGGCCCTCCGTACACCATGGTCTGCGCTGCCGTTTGGCAACTTGCTCCCCATTATAGCATGCCCGGACGGTTGGGGGGAAATAGACCGACCGACCTCAGCCGATGGCGCATGCCCTTCGTACTGAGAGGTGCGCTCGCGCCGTTATGACGTGAGGAGATATTGCGCGATGCGTTGTAGACGGGTTGGCACATCGGGAAGGTACTACGACAAGGTCCAGGCGGACCATCTCATGCCGTGATTAGGGACCTGGCACGACAGGGAGGGAATGGCGTCGCGCCAGCGACAACACCTGGTACATAGCCAATGGGATGGCTGCCACTCTGAAAGAAGGCCCCACATAAACGAGCCGGGGGAGACCCGGTTGGACTCGTTCCAACCGCAGCTCCCACAGCCCACCTAATTCGTCATATGGAGGGAAGGCACTGCAAGGGCAAAGCTCGCCGTCATACATATGGACGCCGTACTAGCCCCATGATGAGCATCACCACAAAACTGATTAAGAAGATGAAAAACAGGATTTGCGCGATGCCCGAGGCTGCGCTAGCGATGCCCCCAAAGCCGAATAGCGCGGCAATGAGTGCGATGATGAGAAAGGTTATCGCCCACCCTAACATAGAGTTCCTCCTCAAAACACTGGTCGTTACCCATGCGTTTGCTGCCGAGTCCAGTTGCGTGACCTTCCCCGCATACCGTAGCCGACTCGTCGTGGCACTCATGTCTTGAATGGAGCAAGTTTTATGCCCCTGCGGCTGCGTGGCGAATGGCTTTCGCGCCAAAACCCCGTCCCATTGGCCTTCGACCTCGCTGTTCTCCATTCTCTAGCTTCCCCTGAGGCCGGTCGGAATGAGGATCGCAAACCCCTCTCATTTCGAGAGGGCAAGGAGGGATCCGACGTTCGCTTTCTCTCATTTTGGAAGTCCCTTTCAAGGTTGAGGGCTGACATGCCTAACATGAGGTGCTAAGCGAAACCCTGGGGCAGGAATGATGACGCGCCAATGTTGGCCGAGATAGGGAGGGAACAGTGATAGGCCTCGTTGGCACAAAGTTTGCGCCTAGCACACCATTAAAATGACATCGTGCAGAAGAACTATCTTGCCGGCCGCGCGATGGCACCCAGCCTGCAGCTTTTGAGCAGCGATGACCATTGGGGGCCAACCCAAGATCCGGAAAGACGAAAGGAGCAGGCCCAGTGGACCACAAAGAAGCCCATCTTCACCAGGAAATCGAGCGCACGCGGGCGGCCATATCCGCGAAGATCGACATGCTTAAAGCGCAGGTGGATGCACAGGTTGACGAGGCCAGGTCGTCTATCATCGATGGCATGACGGCTCTGCTGGAAAAAGTCAACCAAGTACGGGCGATGATCGATCATGCGACCTCCATGGTCGAGGCCACCATAGAGCAGGCTCAGGAGACAGCCCATACATCCCTTGAAGCCCACCTCGCGAAGAGCGGTCGCATCGGCGAGTTCGATCAGGCGCCATGGGTGATGATCAGCACTGCCATCTTGATCGGCTACGTCCTCGGTGCAGGTGATCAACTGTTTTTGCCGAGGCGGGTTCCCGCCGCTGGCCCTGTCCCTGATGCCAGGGTGAAATGCTTTCCCACCTCTTACCCAACTAGCCATTCCAGGAGCGCAACGACCAGTTCAGCACACTCCCACAGCTCTCCGTCGACGTCGGCACACGAGGCGGTCAACCCGCCGCCGTATGAACTCTAATGTGCCTTAGGAAACCTGCATGAGGGGGCGACGGCGGACGAATTCCAGCCTGAGACGAAGGTACAAGGTGGAGGACGGCATGGAGGTGTGCCCGGGCGATATTGTATTCCTTCCATCGGCTTACCGCTTAGGGCACCGCTGGACGGGCAATGCCATCGACGAGGGGAATGATCGCCAGTGCCGCATGGTCGACGCCCCTTTTGGATTCTGCTGAACGCGCATCAAGAACCGATTTCCATGGGAAACAACAAAGTGTGATAAGGAGTCGATCATGGCTATCACCACAGAACACCCTACAGAGCCGAGTAAAGAAGCCGTACCGGTGGCGGCCGACGTGGTTACCCCGCTGGGCCCACGCGTCCGCTGGGGCGGCGTCATGAGTGGCCTGTTTGTCGCGCTCGGGGCGCTGATGCTGTTGACGACCCTGGGACTGGCGATCGGCATCACCGTCCTAGGCGATCCTCGGGCGGCCACGGACGAGACGGCCTCGGGACTGGGCATTGGGGCCGGGATATGGGCCTTCATCACCCTGCTCGTGGCGGTATTTCTCGGCGGCATGGTGTCCACCAAAGTCACAGATCGCCCAGATCGCGCCGGAGCGGTGATCCATGGCACGCTGGTCTGGGTGCTGTTCATGCTGTTCCTCTTCTGGCTCATGGCGAGCGGCATCAGCCTGGGACTATCCGGCCTCTTCGGTGTAATGCGGACGTTCGCCCAAGGCGCGACCGCCGCTGGCCTGGGAGCGGTCGCCGGAGGGGGCGATCTGACGCAGCGTTTGGGCCTGGACGACCCGAACCAAGTCATGGCGAGATTGGACGATCCACAAACCGCCTCCATTTTGGCCAACGCTACGGGTATGCCAACTGAAGAGGCGCAGGCGGCGCTCAAGGACCTCCGATCGCGAGTCGAAGCCACACAAAACGATCCCGCCCAGGTCGCTGCAGAGGTGCGCAATTTCGTCGGGCAATATGCTGAGCGGGTCAAACAGAGAGCCATGGAGGCGGCAGCCACGGCGCAGCGCGGTGCCACCATCGGCTCCTGGGTGAGCTTCGGGGTGATGCTCGTGACGGTGGTGGTGTCCATTGCGGGAGCCATGTCTGGGACCCCAAGCTTCCAGCGTTGGCGGCAGTCGCTCGTGCGAGTACGAGGTTAGGCCCTCGGGCGGCCTTATGGCAGAAAAGTTGACGGTGGTGTCCAGGGTTCGCAAGCTCCCCCTGTTGTATGTCCTCGCCAGTTTCGTGCTGGTCGTCGCCTGCCTGTATTGGGCAAAGACTGTGCTGATCCCCATCGCCGTGGCCATCGTGCTCACCTTCTTGCTGAACCCGGTGGTCAGCATGCTCCAGCACCGCGGGCTGCCACGGACGCCCGCGGTGCTGCTGATCGTGATCCTGGCCTTTTCGATGGTAGGCGCGATCGGCTGGGGAGTGATGCGGCAGCTCACCACTTTGGCCTACGAACTCTCCTTCTATCAGGAGAACCTCAGGCAGAAGGTCATCGACCTCCGCGAGTTGGGAAAAGGCGGCGTCATCGAGAGGGTCCAAATCACCGTGCAGGAGATCCTCGGGGAACTGCAGAAGCCCCAGCCTCCTGTGCGGAAAAGCCAGCCCAGGGGGGCACCCGCCGCGGAGCCTCAGCAAGAGCCGGAAAAGCCGGTGCCGGTCGTGGTCCAGGAACCTTCGGTGTTGTGGCGATTGCCGTCGTTGCTGGAGCAATTAGGCCATGCCGGCCTGGTGGTGGTGTTGGTGATCTTCATGCTCATCAGGTATGCAGACCTCCGCAGCCGACTGCTCCGTCTCGCGGGCTATGGGCGTTTGACGATTGCGACGAAGGCGCTCGACGAAGCCGGCCACCGCATCAGCCGCTACCTCCTTATGCAATCGATCATCAATGGCAGCTTCGGGTTGGCCGCGGGCGTCGGCCTCTTCCTGATCGGCGTACCCTATGCCCTGCTATGGGGGTTTCTCGCCGCCGTCTTGCGGTTCATCCCATACGTCGGCCCTGTCGTGGCGGCGTTCCTGCCGAGTGCTTTGAGCCTGGCCGCATTTCCCGGCTGGGTGCAGCCGCTTCTGGTCATCGGGCTCATATTGCTGTTGGAACTCGCCAGCAATATGGTCATGGAACCGCTCTTGTACGGACAGAGCGCTGGTGTCTCGGAGGTGGCACTGCTGGTGGCGGTCGCCTTCTGGACTTGGCTGTGGGGGCCTGTGGGGTTGTTCCTCGCCACCCCCTTGACGGTTTGCCTCGGAGTGTTGGGCAAATATATCCCGCAGATGGAGTTCATCGGGGTATTGCTCAGCGACGAGCCGGCGATGGAGTCCCCGACCAATTACTACCAGCGTCTGGTGGCCCGGGACCACGATGAGGCCGCAGCGCTTGTGGACGACTACCTCAAAGAGCATCATCTTGAGGCAACCTACGATGACCTCCTGATTCCGGCCTTGACCACAGCGAAGCGGGATCGGCAGTTGGAGACCTTAACGGCAGAGGATGTGCAATTTATCATCGACACCACACGCGCGATCGTCGAAGATCTCGACACACGTCAGCCGCAGTTTGCCTCATCCTCGATGGTGGAGGCAGGATCCGCGACGAAGGCCTCGCCAACGGCATCAGTTATGCCGATCTTAGGCTGTCCTGCTCAAGATGAAGCCGATGAACTGGCGCTCCTGATGTTGCGCCAATTGCTCGATCCTACCCGCTACAGGCTCGAAATCGTTTCCGCAGAGGTGCTCACCGCAGAGGTGCTTTCCATGGTGGAACGACAACATGTGCGGCTCATCTGCATCGCCGCCCTGCCGCCTGGAGCCTTGGCACCGACGCGCTATCTCTGCAAGCGGCTGCGGGCTCGCTTTCCCGACTGCAAAATCGTCGTGGGACGCTGGGGGTTCACGGGAGACAGCGACGAGCTCAAAAATGTCCTCCAGGACGCTGGAGCCGATGACGTGGGGCTCACCTTACGTGAAACCCGCGAGCAGGTGATCCCATTGGGGCAACTCGTGTCGGCTCTTGCACCTGAGCCTCCTTCGGTCTTGGTGTCTGAGAGAGCTGCCCCAGAAGAGAACGCCATACGCCGGTGATGGCCCATTTCCATCGCATGGGGGAGCAGGAGGAGCTATGATGCGCCCGGGTAGGAGCAGTCGGCGGTGAGAAGCTGCGTGATTCTCAATCCCCGCGCCGGCTCTGCCGCGCAGGCTGAAGCCCTGCGAGAGGCACTCGCCGGTCAAAGTGAGACCACGCTCTACGAGACGGATCGAACGGGCCATGCCACCAAGCTCGCGGCCGAGGCCCTTGCCGGAGGTTATGAACAGCTTGTGGCCGCTGGCGGCGATGGCACGATCCATGAGGTGGTCAATGGCTTGGCGGGTGATTTCGCACGGGCGAGGCTCGGCATCATCCCTCTCGGCACGGGAAATGACTTAGCACGCACCCTGGCCATTCCGGATGACCCTCTCGAGGCGCTCGCCCTCATCACGGACGGCCGTCAACGCTGGATCGATTTGATCAAAGTCGAAAGCGCCGGGCAGGTGCTCTATGGCATCAACGTCGCCGCCGGCGGCTTCAGTGGCCAGGTAAACGAAGTGCTCACGGATGAACTGAAAGCCACCTGGGGCCCGCTTGCCTATCTATTGGGTGCGATCCGCATCGTGCCCGATCTGACCGGCTACCAAACGACGATCGCCTGGGATGATGGACCGGTGGAACGCATCGAGGCATTGAACATCGTCGTTGCCAACGGTCGTACTGTTGCCGGTGGCTTTCGGGTGGCGCCGCTCGCCAACCCTGAAGATGGCCTCTTCGACGTCATCATTGTGCGCTATGGCGATGCACTCGACCTCGCTGGCGTCGCGGCTCGGCTTATTACTGGCAATTATCTCAACAGCGATCAGGTCACGCACCGCCGAGCGCGCCGCGCCCATATCGCCGCACACCCAGGCATGTGGTTCAACGTCGACGGCGAGCTCTTTACCAACCAGCCTGTGAGCTTTACTGTGCTGCCCCAGGCACTGCGCGTCGTCGTCGGCCCCGATTACACGCCAGTTCCCCCTGCGTCGTAGCGTCTGCACCGCATCCCCGGCCACTCGGGCTGGCAGCCGGCTATCTCTTTGGGCTGGTGCGCTCGTGGTCGCCGTCGCTCGCCTGTTGTGCGGCTTCCTCCGGGAGGGCGCTCTCCGGGACCTCGTCCAAGAACACGCGGTGTCCCCCCCGCTTCAGCGCGTTGGCTATGCGTTGGGCTTCCTGTTTGCTCTGGAACGGGCCGACACGCACCCGATAATACTCGCCGGCGGGGCCATCCCGCGGGGCGATGTAGGCCTCGGGAAACCAGGCCTTGACCTGTTCCAGCACGGCATCGGCCTGCTCGCCGGCTTCGAACGCCCCCACTTGGACCTCGAAGAATGTGGCCTCGTCCTCGTGGGCCTTCTGCGCTTCGGGCGGCCTTTCGGTGATCGTCACCCGTACCGGTGCGACCCCCTGCTCCACGATGCCGATGCTATCGGCCGCGGCCTTGGATAAATCGATGATGCGGCGTCTCTTATCCGCGTAGGGTCCGCGGTCGGTGATCTTGACTTCCACCTTCTCGCCCGTTTCGAGGTTTTCCACCATGACCTTCGTCCCCAAAGGCAGCTTGCGGTGGGCGGCGGTCATCTCTCTGGGGGAAAAGCGGTCGCCGCTGGCAGTCTTTTTGCCGTCAAAGCCTTTGCTGTAATAGGATGCTAGGCCTTTTTCGGTATACCATGGGTCAGCTGCGGTCGTGACAATGGATGCTCCAAGCATCGCGCAAACGGTCATCAGGCCATAAACCTGGGGCTTGCCTAGCATACCTAGCATAAGCGCTTTCCTCCGCATCGTCCGTCTCCATCGCACGCTCGTGCCGTGCCTGCTCCGCGCAAGGCTTAAGACCGCCTGCGAAGCGACGGCACCGGTTTGTCTCAGCGCTGGCTTTACACCTCGGGGTAAACGCCTGTTCGTCAGAGGTTTGGCGTTACGTTTTCGTAAGTCTTTGAAAATGCTTGCAAGATCCCCTGCAACTGGTCGCAAGTTCTATGCCACCAGCCGGGCCACAGACTCCGAACGCAGCCGGGGCAGCTATGGTTGCAGCCGGCAGTTCAGAAACCCTGCCTATTCGCCCTCTCCCTCCGGGAAAGGGCGAGATGAGAAGCATGCATGGGCAGGCAGACCCCGGCGATTCCTCGATGCCCAGACACTGATCTGAAAGCCGCTATAGGGCGGCGGCATGGCGACGTCGAACTGGATCAATGGTGTTGGTACAGCGGGTTACGCTCCAAACAGCTGCGGTTGCCGCGATCCTCCCGCCTCTCAGGGTGAGAGGCCTTCTCATCCTGAGAGCTTCACCGCTGGACATCCGCCGTGTGAGGCTGAAGTCTATGGTGTCTATGGGACTCGCTGACACGGACGAGGGTGTTCGCCCCCTCTTCCCCTGGGGAGGGTGAGGGCAGTTGGCGGCGTAGACCGGCTCGAGGCCGCCCTCACCCCACCCCTCTCCCGAAGGGAGAGGGCGCAACGCACGGGGGTCAGCGTCATGTCGGAAACAACCTCCCCGTGTGCGCCCCCAAGGGGAGAGGAGAGGTGGGGAATGCTCAGCCTGAAAGGATGGAGGGAACTACGCATGGCTCAGAGATGGATGGCGCGTTGTAGGGCCGCCAGTGAGGCTTCTTTGATGGCCTCGGGCAAGGTCGGATGGGCATGCACCGATAAGGCGAGGTCTTCGACGCTGGCGGCGAACTCCATGGCGATGACCCCCTCGGCGATCAGGTCTGAGGCGCGAGGTGCCAGGATGTGCACGCCCAGTAAACGGTCTGTTGCGGCGTCGCCGAGGACTTTCACCAGTCCCTCGGCGGCATCCAGACACCGCGCCCGGCCGTTGGCGGTCAGAGGAAACTTGACCACTCATATCGTCAGGCCTCTCGCCTGAGCTTCGGCTTCGGTCAGACCTACTGAGGCCAGCTCTGGAAAGGTATAGACGACGTTGGGAATGGCCTGGTAATACACCGAGGCCGCTCGGCCAGCCATGCCGGCGATGCTTTTCGTCAGCGTTTGGACGACGCGATCTTTGCGCGCCATCATGGCGCCGACATCGAGCTCGAGCTGGCCAATGTGCAGGCCATGGCGGGCGAACGCGGTGCGGGCGTGATAGAACAATTCGCTGGAGTCGAGCAAAGCCTTGCTGGGAATGCAGCCGACGTTCAAATACGTGCCCCCCAACGCGTCCTTTTCGATACACCCCACGCGCATGCCGAGTTGTGCCGCATGGATGCCGGCGATACAGCCGCCAGGCCCGGCACCGATGACGATGAGGTCGAACGCTCTGGGCTGCAAATCTCTTCTCCTGTGGACCGGCCGCTTAGATCTCCAACAACAGACGAGTCGGATCTTCCAGCAGCTCTTTGATCCGCCTCAAGAACAATACGGCGTCCCGGCCATCGATGAGCCGATGATCATACGACAGGGCAACATACATCATAGGCCGGGCTTCGATGCGGTCATCGACCACCACCGGGCGCTTTTGAATGGCGTGCATGCCGAGGATGGCACTCTGCGCCGGATGGAGAATCGGCGTGGAGAGCAGCGAGCCGAAGACGCCGCCGTTGGTGATGGTGAACGTGCCGCCGCTGAGCTCCTGAAGGCCCAACTTGCCGTCACGGGCGGCCTTCGCCAGGCGCTCGACCTCGGCCTCGATGCGGGCCAGCGACATGCGCTCGACATGCCGTAACACCGGCACCACCAGGCCGCGCTCGGTGCTGACCGCGATGCCCAAATGGACATACTGATGGTAGACGATGTCGTCGCCGTCGAGGCTGGCATTGACGATCGGAAAGCTCTGCAAAGCCAGGACACAGGCCCGTGCGAACCAGGACATCAGCCCGAGCGACACCCCGTGGACCTCAGCAAACCGTTGGCCGTGGCGGCGGCGCAGGTCGAGTACTGCTGTCATATCGATGTCGTTGAAGGTGGTGAGCATCGCTGCATTGCGTTGGGCAGTGACGAGATTGTCGGCGATGCGGCGACGGAGTTTGCTCATCGGCACCCGCTTGATCGCCTCCTCGTCGACCGTGCCGGGGGACGGCCTCGGTCCTGGCTCACGCGGCATAGCGGGCGGCACTGCCGTAGGCTCACGCGGTTCTTCTTGGGGCGGGCTGACCTCTTGCTCGGCTGCCTGCGCCTCGAGGGCTGCCAGGACATCCTCTTTGGTTAACCGTCCGCCACGGCCGGTGCCCTTGATGGCTGTGGGATCGAGCCGGTGTTCGGCGAGCAGCCGGCGCACGGCGGGGCTGCATTCCTCCCAAGGTGGGACGGTGGCCTCAACGCCGGGGGGCGGGGCGGGTTTGGCCGCTTCAGGCGCTGGGGTCGGTTGTCGTGCGGCCTCTTTTGGCAGCGGTTCAGGAGGTCGTGGCTCGGCGGTTGGCGCGTCAAGACGGGCGATGGTCTCGCCGATGTGGATGGTCTCCCCCTGCTGCTTCAAGATGTGCAGAACCCCCGCCCCTGGTGCCGGCAATTCGACGTTCGCCTTGTCGGTTTCGAGGAGGCAGATGGGCTCGCCATCGGCGACGCGGTCGCCCTCCGCCTTTAGCCACTCCAGCAGCACGGCCTCGGTGATCGACTCCCCCATCGTCGGCACGTCAACGTTGATCGCCATCGCTGCGCTCCCTCCCTGCGGGCCGACGGCCATCTTGACCTTGTGGGGCGGTCGGCCCCATCTCCATCGGTACGAGGCCTAACGCCCGGTCGATGATGGCTTGCTGCTCGCGCACGTGGGCCCGATGCAAGCCGGTGGCCGGAGTGGCGGCCTCGTGGCGGCCGCAATAGGACAACCCCCAAGGCTCCCGGAGGATCTCACGCAGGCGCGGCGCGATAAAGCTCCATGCTCCCATATTGTGCGGCTCCTCCTGCACCCACGCGAGCTCTTCCACTTGGGGATAGCGGCTGAACACCTCCTGTAGCTCGGCGGCGGGAAACGGATAGAGTTCCTCGACGCGCACGAGGGCGATGCCATCCACGCCCTGTTGCTCACGGGCGGCCAGTAGATCGAAGTACATCTTCCCGCTGCATAACAGCAGCCGATGGACCTCGGATGCGGCCACCGTCGCATCGTCGATCACCAGGCGAAAGCTGCCGGCGGTGAACTCCTCCAGGGCGGAGACGCAGCGCTCGTGACGCAGCAAGCTTTTGGGCGTCATCAGGATGAGGGGTTTGCGGAAGGCCCGGTGCATCTGACGCCGCAGGACATGAAAATATTGCGCTGGCGTGGTTGGGTAGCACACCTGCAGATTCTGCTCCGCGCAGAGTTGTAAAAAGCGCTCCAGGCGGGCGCTCGAATGTTCCGGCCCCTGGCCTTCGTACCCATGGGGTAACAACAGCACCAACCCGCTCATACGCTGCCACTTCGACTCAGCACTGGCGATGAACTGATCGATGATCGGCTGCGCGCCGTTGGCGAAGTCGCCGAATTGAGCCTCCCAGAGCACCAAGCGCCGGGGATCGGCCGAGCTCACACCATATTCGAAACCCAACACCGCCAATTCCGAGAGCATGGTATTGAGGATGACGAACGGCGCCTGATCCTCGGAGAGATGCGCAAGGGGGACGTAGCGTGCACCGGTCTTGATGTCGTGCCAGACGGCATGGCGCTGGCTGAACGTGCCGCGTTCGCTGTCCTGGCCGGTGAGCCGCACGGGGATCTTTTCGAGCAACAAACTGCCGAGCACCAGCGTCTCGGCACAGCTCCAATCGATGGGGCGCTTGCCGTCGATCATCTCGCGCCGGGCGTCAAGCCAGCGCGTCAATTTGGGATGGAGGGAGAAACCAGGCGGCACGCGCACCGCCCCTTCACCCACCTGGCGCAGCGCCTCGATGGCGACCGCCGTCTGTGCACGCCAATCATCGCCAGCCCGCGTCAGTCCCGTCCACACCCCGCGCAGCGTCGACATGCGTTGGCGCGGCCGTAGTTGCCGTGCGACCTGGCGGGCCGCATCCAAGCGTTGACGCAGTTCCCGCTTGGTGTGTTCGACCTCGTCCGTTGTGATCACGCCCGCGTCCATCAAACGTTGCAGGTAGATGGCGCTGACGGTCGGATGGGCGCCGATCTCCTGATACATCAAAGGTTGCGTGAAGGTGGGATCATCGGTCTCGTTGTGGCCGTAGCGTCGGTAGCAGTACAGATCGATCATGACATCGCGCTTGAATTGCTGCCGAAAGCCGATGGCCAGCCGCGCCGCCTGCACCACGGCCTCAGGATCATCGGCGTTGACATGGAGGATTGGGGCTTGAATCGTCTTCGCCACATCGGTGGGGTAGAGGGTGCAGCGCAGTTGTTCCGGCGTGGCGGTAAAGCCGATCTGATTGTTGAGAATGATGTGGATGGTTCCCCCCGTACAGTAGCCCTCAAGCTGTGAAAGACCGAGCGTTTCCGGGACGATGCCTTGCCCCGTAAAAGCGGCCTCGCCGTGGATGAGCACCGGAACCACGCGACGGCGTTCGGCATCGTTCAGGTACGCTTGCTTCGCATAGACGATGCCCTCGATGACCGGGTTCACCAGCTCCAAGTGACTCGGGTTGGCGCTGAGCGAGAGATGCACGGCGCGGCCGTCGGCGGTGGTATGATCGTAGGAGTATCCAAGATGATACTTGACATCGCCGTCGCCTTCGCCCTCCTGCGGCACAAAGGTCTCCTCGAACTCGCTGAGGATGATTTCGTATGGCTTACGTACCATGTGAGCCAGCACATTCAGCCGGCCCCGGTGCGCCATGCCCATGACGATCTCTTCCACCCCGTGCCGCGCGCCGTCTTCGACCACGGTGTCGAGCAGCGGCAAGAGGGCCTCGGCGCCTTCGAGCGAGAAGCGCTTGTGCCCGATGTATCGGGTGTGGAGGTAGCGTTCGAACTCCTCTGCCACCACCAGCCGCAACAGGATCTGGCGGCGCAATCTGGCAGCCAGGGCGGGCCGGTTCACCTGGGGCTCGATCTGCTGCTGGAGCCAGGCGCGCTGCGCCTTATCGGCGATGTCCATGTACTCGATGCCCAGGCTCTGGCAGTAGGTCAGGCGCAACTTGTCGAGTAAGTCACGTAGGGTGCCGTCCGTCGGCCCGAGAAAACCACCAGTCCCCATGTGGCGACCGAGGTCATCGGGCGAAAAGCCGTATTCCTCGATCTCGAGCAGCGGATGGCTGTCGCGGGAGTGCCCGAGGGGGTCGAGCTTGGCGACGTAGTGCCCGAGCGCACGGTAGGCATTGACCAGGGCATAGGCTCCCTTCCCAAACTCCTCGGGGGGGACGCCGCCCCCGCCATCCGTGGCATGGAGAGCCGGGGCGGCGGGCCCATACCCGAACTCAAACCCGGCGAAGAAGGCGCGCCACTGCGCGTCCAGGGAGCGAGGATCCCGTTGGTAGCGCTCATACAGATCCTCGAGATAATCGGCATTGGTTGCATTCAGCCAATCCAGAGCTTCCATGTAGCCGTTTCCTGCGAGATCCTTGCCTCTGTTGGGCCCCCTCCGTCTCGGCTGTTGGCACCGGGTCGGTTTGTTCAGCAGGCGCCGCGAGGGCAAGAAAGGGACGAAGATGAACATCGTGGGAGAAGCACGCCAGGGTATCGTAGCTCTTACGCAACTTTCATACCGATCGCCGCATCATCGTGCCCGGCCAGCTTCGCCGGCCGCCCTGTGCATTGATAACCCACGGCGACGCCTCAACTCAATACCATGACAGCGATCGACAACGTCGATCACACGAGCTTGAGGCAAAACCGGCGCGCTGCCTTGCTGCTTCTGCGTGCACTCGCTGCGCACAGAGTGAGCGATCGCTCTCATTCTGAGAGGATCGGTTGTCGACAAGGGCTCCTCCGCCTGCACACTGGGGTTGAGCCGACCCTGAGGAGGCGACTGCTGGCATAACCCTTGCTCCCCCGGTCATCGCTGGTGAGAAAGCTGGCACCGCGACGCCAGGGGGTCACCCGATGTCGCGGTGCCGAGCGATGGCAAACCATGCGGCTGATAGCTCTCACAGCGGGGAGGGGGCGCGACATGGCATTCGAGGCATCGGTGCATGCCAAAGCGATAGAGCTGACGAAGGCGTCGATTGACATGACCACTGCGGCGGGCTCGGGGCATCCTACGTCTGCTGCTAGCTTGGCCCATCTGGTGACTATTCTGATGTATCACCATATGCGGTACGATCCCGCCGATCCATGCCACCCAGCGGCGGACCGGCTGGTCCTGTCCGAGGGGCACGCCTGCCCGATCATCTACGCGGCGGCGGCGGATTTAGGCATCGCCATCGGCCGAGACCACCTGGCCAGGCGGCCGATGACGTGGCAGGACGCCCTCCAGCTGCGGGACATCGACAGCGAAATCGACGGTCATCCCAACCCTGCCGAGGGATTTCCCTTCTTTCCAGCGGCCACGGGCTCGCTCGGCCAGGGGCTGTCGATCGCGGCTGGCCTAGCCTTGGCGGCCCGGCTGAACGGCCTCGATAAGCGCATCTTCTGTCTCATCGGCGATGGTGAGAGCCGTGAAGGGCAGATTTGGGAAGCCTTGGATTTCATCATGGATTACCGGCTCACCGCCGTCTGCCCGATCTTCAACGCCAACGCTTACGGCCAATCCGATGCCGTGAGTCCGCAACAATCGCCAGCAGTGACGGCAGCCAAGCTCCGCGCCATCGGCTTCGATGTACAGGTCATGCTACATGCGAACACTGCGGCCAGACGTGCCGTTTCTCTACGATGACACCGCCCGTTTTCACCTCGGCGGCCATCACGTCCTGGCCGAGGGGCATGACCTCCTGATCGTCGCCTCGGGCTACATGGTGCACGAGGCGCGAAAAACCCTGCCCACGCTACGGCAACAGGGTATCGCCGCCAGCCTGGTGGATCTCTACTCCCTGCCTTTCGACGACGATGCCATCGCGACGCTGGTGCAGGACCACCAGGGACGTGTGTTGACCCTGGAGGACAACTACGGCGGCGGCTTCGGGTCGGCGGTGGCCGATGCCCTGAGCGCGCACGCGAACACGGTGACCCTGCACCAGATGTACGTGCGTCAGATCCCCAAGTCTGGCCGCACGCCGGATGACGTCCTGCGGTACCTCGGGTTATCCACGGACGACATCGTGAAAGCCGCCGCAGAGCTGTTGGCGACGGCTGCGAGGTAGCCAGCACGGCCCTTAGGAATTGGCTTTACTGGTTCCCTCTCCTGCTGGGGGAAGGTGGGGGCGAGGGGCGACGTGACGGCGCTCGTCGCTCAGCCTTCGCCACCACCTGTTTCAGGGCGATCACACTATCGGGGCTGAGCGAGATGGAATCGATGCCGGCCTCGACGAGAAAGGTGGCGAAATCTGGATAGTTGCTCGGCGCCTCACCACAGATGCTGACTTTGCGGCCAGCTCGATGGGCGGCTTTGATCACCCAGTGGATCATCGTCTTGACGGCGGCATTGCGCTCGTCGAAGAGATGGGCCAGCTCACGTGAGCCGCGATCGATGCCCAAGGTTAGCTGCGTGAGGTCGTTGGAGCCGATGGAAAAGCCATCGAAACGTTGGGCAAACTCGTCGGCAAGCACGACATTGGAGGGAACCTCGCACATGACATAGACCTGCAGGCCGCATTCCCCACGGACGAGGCCGTATTTAGCCATGACCTCGAACACTTTGTCGGCCTCCTCGATGGTGCGGCAGAAAGGAATCATGACGATGACATTGTCTAAGCCCATAACCTCGCGAACTTTCTTAACCGCCTGACACTCCAGGGCGAAGCCTTCGCGATAGTCCTCGCTGTAGTAGCGCGAGGCCCCCCTGAACCCGAGCATGGGGTTCTCCTCGGCGGGCTCAAAGGCCCTGCCTCCGATCAAATCGGCATACTCATTGGTTTTGAAGTCGCTCAGGCGCACGATAACCGGTTCAGGATAGTGCGAGGCGGCGATCTTGGCGATGCCAAATGCCAGTTGTTCTACGAAATAGTCGGTTTTGCTGGTGTAACCTCGTGTCAGCGCGAGGATCTGCCTGCGGGTGTCTTTATCTTCGATGGTTGCGAAGCGGACGAGGGCCATCGGATGGATCTTGATGATGTTGTTGATGATAAATTCCATGCGCGCCAGACCAATGCCTTCACAGGGCAGCCGCCACCAGCGTAGGGCCGCCGCTGGGCTGGCGATGTTCATCATGATGCGCGTGCGGGTCTTCGGTACCTCGTCGAGCTTGACCTCGGTGGTCTCATACTGCAAAATGCCTGCATAGACGTAGCCCTCATCCCCTTCGGTACACGACAGCGTAATCTCCTGTCCGGGTCGTAGCACGTCTGTGGCCTTTCCGGTGCCCACAATGGCCGGAATCCCGAGCTCGCGGCTGACGATGGCAGCATGCGATGTCCGTCCACCGTGGTCGGTGATGATGCCATTGGCCCGTTTCATGATCGGCACCCAGTCGGGATCCGTCATCTCGGTCACCAGAATGGCTCCATCTTCGAACTGGTCGATCTTGTCGGCGCTACGAATGAGACAGACCTTGCCCGTGGCGATGGATTGACCGATGCTGAGGCCGGTCAGGAGGCGCTCGCTGCGCTGCTGCAAGTGATAAGTCTTGAGCGCACGGCCATCGTCTTGGGATTGGACCGTCTCCGGACGGGCCTGGACGATGAACAGCTCGCCCGACTTCCCATCTTTGGCCCATTCGATATCCATGGGCTGGCCGTAGTGCTGCTCGATGGCACAGGCCCAGCGCGCCAATTGCACGATCTCGTCGTCCGGCAGCACGAACGCACGGCGTTCACTCCGCCGCGTGTCGACGTTCTTGGTAGTCTGGCCTCCATCCGTGCTATAGATCAGCTTCTTCGCCTTAGTGCCCAAGGTCTTCTCGATGATCGGGCAGAGATCAAGACGATGCAGGAGGGGCTTGAAGACCATATACTGATCCGGCGTGATCACGCCTTGCACGACATTCTCGCCCAACCCCCACGCCGCGTTGATGACCACGGTATGGGGGAATCCCGTCTCGGGGTCGATGGAAAACATCACGCCGGCACTGCCGCGGTCCGCACGCACCATCTTCTGCACTCCGACCGATAGCGCCACATCGAGATGGTCGAAGCCCTTCTCTTGTCGGTAACTGATGGCGCGGTCGGTGTAGAGCGAGGCGTAACATTGGCGACATGCTTCGAGGAGTGCTGCCGCACCGGTGACATTGAGAAAGGTCTCTTGCTGGCCGGCGAAACTGGCCTCGGGAAGATCTTCTGCGGTGGCGCTGCTGCGGACGGCGACGTCCACCGCCTCGACCCCGTAACGCTGATTCAGTTCGCCGTAGGCTTGAGAGATGGACGCCGCGATCTCCTCCGGGAACTCGGCATGCTGAAACAGCTGGCGAATGGAGGCACCAACCTGCGCCAGAGCCGCCTTGCCCCGCCGGAGATCCTCCAGGTGGGCGCGTATTTTAGGCGTGAGCCCATTGGCTTCCAAAAATTCTCGGTAAGCCTGCGCTGTCGTAGCAAAGCCGTCGGGGACCCGGATCCCCTCTTCCTTGAGCATGCGAATCAGTTCACCTAATGAGGCGTTCTTACCGCCAACCAGCGCAACATCTTTTGCTCCGAGATGCTCAAACCAACGAATGTGCGTTCTTTGCTTGGCCATAAGTCCCTTCCTTCTACAGGTGCTGGCAGTGAGATGCCCTTCGATCCTGGCGCTTTGGGGGTGGTAGCAGGTCTGAGCTGTGTGGCGACGATCGGCGCTCCGGAATGCGGGAGGTAGGAAACCAGACGCCATGGTGATGGAACTCGGTGCAAGCCTGGCGGCGTGATCAGCCGGCGTTCCACTGATGGGACGATATGGGGGTATGGACTGCTCTATTCCACGATCAAATAGAGCTCGCGCTTGGGCGACTGCGCCAGCAGCCCTGACATGTGCCCGGTCCATTGTTGGAATGCGGTGTTTTCCGTGACTTCTCTGATCTGAGTCTCCAGCGTTTGCAGGTCTGGAGCTTCCTGTTCAAAGACCACATCAGGGGCGCCGAGCGAGGCAAAGTGGTTGCGCAGTACGCGCGGCCGTATGCCACCGACCTTGCTGACCATCCCCTTGAGTTTGTGGAGCGCCTGCTCCACCGCCTGGGTTTTACCGGGCTGCGTATGGAACGTCAGACGTGAGACATACATGGCGTACCCCCTTCTCCGACGACGTGTTCACCACCTCCGTGGAGGGCTCGTGTGTCTCGAAGTGCTCTTTATACAAGCAAGATCCATGCCAACCAACTGCTCTATGCTGTCTGCTGATCTTTCCTGCCGCTGCCCTGTTCTACGTCTATGTCGATGCCGCCGGCGGGCATCGACATAGACGGCGATCGCAGCGTGGAAGTCAGCTTCTCATATTGAGAGAGTGAGCGGTAGCCCCTGTCATCTTGAGAGCTGGGTTGTGGCCTGGATAGAGCTCCATCGCCGTCGGCCATATGGGAAGACCCAGAGAATCTAGGCCTTTGGCATAGAAGTTGCGGACTGTACCAGGACATTCTCAGAGCGCCAAAGGCTCAACTTTCCAGCTCTCGCTGAGGTCCATCCTGCTACAGCGTCCGCTCATTCTCCTACCTGTCGTGATCGTTAACCGCATCGCCGCCATTGATCCAGGAGCATGTACATGGAGACCTGCCGGGGCTGACCTGCTATCGTTCTGGGAAGGGCAGAAACAGAAGGCCGAGCGCGGGGTGGGGAAAGACCGGGTTGACACACGCCAGCGTGCTCGCCCTGTATGCGAGCTCTGAAGCTATCAGGCCCGAGCTACAGGGCTGAGGAGGCTGATATGGGCAATAAAAGCATCACGAAAGTGACCTCGAAGTATTCGCCTAAGGGCTCCATGGGACAGAAGTACCTGGCGTCGGGCGTGCATGTCTCGATGCGCTTATGGGAGCACGAGCCGCCCGGCGAACCCAAGCCAATGACGCAGCGCGACTATGAAACTGTGGGCTATGTGATCGAAGGTCGTGCCGAGCTGCACCTCGAAGGGCAAAAGGTGCTGCTTGATCCCGGCGATTCGTGGGTGGTGCCCAAGGGGTCCGCCCACAGCTATCGCATTCTGGAGCCATTTACCGCCGTTGAAGTCACGTACCCGCCGGCACAAGTCCATGGGCGGGATGAAACATAAGGGATGGCATGGGAACAGGAGAACCATCTATGAAAGCCGTCGTTTTTCATGGCGTGGGGGATATTCGACTGGAGGATGTACCAGAGCCCAAGATCCAGGCGCCCACCGACGCCATCGTGCGCCTGACCGCTAGTGCCATCTGCGGCACCGATCTCCACATGATCCGCGGCACGATGTCGATGATGCAACCGGGGACGATCCTTGGGCACGAGGGGGTCGGCGTCATTGAAGAACTCGGTCCCGACGTGCGGAACTTCAATATCGGTGAGCGCGTGGTGATCGCCTCCACCATCGCCTGCGGCTACTGCGTATATTGTCGGGCCGGCTACTTTGCGCAATGCGATCAGGCCAATCCGCGTGGGCCGCAAGCGGGAACCGCGTTCTTCGGCGGGCCGGAGATGACCGGTCCATTCCACGGGCTGCAAGCTGAGAAAGCCCGCATCCCGTTTGCCAACGTTGGGATGGTCAAGCTCCCAGATGAAGTGAACGACGATCAGGCGATCTTGCTGTCCGACATCTTTCCCACCGGCTACTTCGGCGCCGATATCGCGGAGATCACGCCCGGTGATACGGTGGCCATCTTCGGCTGTGGGCCAGTGGGTCAGTTTACCATCCTCAGCGCCAAGATGCTGGGCGCTGGCCGCATTCTTGCCATCGATACCATCCCCTCCCGGCTCGACATGGCACGCGCCCAGGGAGCGGAGGTCATCGACTTCAACGCCGAGCATCCGGTCGAAACCATCCGGCGTCTCACCGGTGGCATTGGCGTCGACCGCGCCATCGATGCCGTCGGCGTCGATGCCGAGCGGCCGCGGCGTGGGCCGGCCGCCGCACAGAGCCAGCAGCAGGCGCCGCAGTTTGAGGAAGAGCTGGAAGAGATCGCGCCAGAAGCCGACCTTGAGGCTGAGCAGTGGCGCCCCGGCGATGCGCCATCGCAGGCTCTGTCCTGGGCGGTGGACGCCCTCGCGAAGGCTGGGACGCTAGGCATCATCGGCGTCTACCCGCCGACGGTGCGCTCCTTTCCCATCGGCCTCGCTATGAACAAGAACCTCACCATCAACATGGGCAACTGCAACCACCGCAAATACATCCCGATGCTCATCGACATGGTGCGCAGGGGCGAGATCAATCCGGTCGGCATTTTGACCCAACACGAGCCGCTTGGCTCGGCCGTCGAGGCGTACCGAGCCTTCGATGAACGGCAGCCGGGCTGGGTCAAGGTCAAGCTCGAGCCGGTGGGCTAGGTGTTGATCGTCTATGACCAGGCATGAACACTGGGCCGCGCCACAACAGCGGCATCGCGATGAGGAGGGCGCATAATGGCGGGGGAATCACATACCACGACGGACCACAGCGTGATTCGCCAGTGGGTTGAGGAGCGAGGCGGTCGTCAGGCCACGGTCAAGGGGACCGGCCGGGGCAGAGAAGAGGCTGGCATTCTGCGCATCAACTTGCCGGGTTACGGCGGCGAGGAATCCCTCGAAGAGATTTCCTGGGAAGAGTTTTTCGACAAATTCGACGAAAAGAATTTGGCTTTCCTCTATCAGGACAAGACGGCCAGCGGTGAGCAGAGCCGGTTCTGTAAGTTCATCGGCCGCAGCGCGGCCGGGGAGCAGAAGCGTTAGCCGGTGCGTGGCTGGTGCGTTCTCTTCTCCCTACGGCCATCATTCCCGCTGAGGAAGGAGGGTAGGGGTCAGGGCATAGGCGCCAGGTTAAGCGCAGCGAGGCATCAGGCATGCCCTCTTTCCTTGGGAGAGGGCGAGGGTGAGGTCAGTTCCAAAGCCTTTCACAGGCTGGGCCTCCCTCACCCCGACCCTCTCCCGGGGGGAGAGGGAGTCTGATCCTGGCGCGTCTGGGCGTTAAGGGGAGAATGCCTCCAAGGCGACCGCAAAGTGGAACGGGTACAGAGGAGATCGACGATGCGTGACGAGGAACTGATCGAGCGGCTCGCGCGCGGGGCAGCCGCAGGCCTGGCGGGGACCATAGCGATTCAAGGGCTCCTGGTCGTAACCCAGAAGTGGCTTCCCGCCTTCATGCCGCCGATCAGGGGGGATCCGGGCGAATTCATGGTGAACACGGCGGAGCAAGCTCTCGCAGCGGAGGCATCCGCACGGGTGCCGGCTGCCGTCGAGACCGCCGCGGCCAAATCTCTGGCCGGTGGCTATGGCCTCACTGCTGGCGTGGTCTATGCTGCGCTACGATGCGGTAGGAATGATGTGCTGGTGGACGGGACGGTCCTCGGGTTGGGCACGTGGGCAGTGGGCTATCTCGGATGGCTGCCCGCCACCGGCCTCATGCCACCGCTCACCGAGTAGAATGTCAGACAGAGGGTCGGGCCTGTGATCCAGCATATCCTCTTTGGCCTGGCAACCGTGGCAACGTACCGATGGTTGAAAAAGCTCCTGTAAGCGAAGGCGGCAAGAACGGGACTCGTTCCCGGCTCGACGTCGGCCGTGTGCCGGTATGAGCTGCAGCGTTCCCGGTGGACGCTTGAGGCCATCATCGTGAGAGCTGTGCTAGAGCACGATGCTGACGCCGAGCACGATAAGGAGAAAGACGATCACGGCCAGGACCAAGAAGACCCCAAACAGCACCTTGGCCACGGTTGCTGCGCCACGGGCGATGCCGGTAAAGCCCAAAAGCCCGGCCACGATCGCAATGACTAGCGCGATAATCGCCAACGTCAAAAGCTCCATGGTGGCCTCCTTATTCGTGCGGCATAGCGTTCAGCCCACCTTGGAAATCGATACCCTTAGCATGAGGACGCTGTCCAGGTCTCACGGCAGAGGAGCCACGGCGTCAGCGCGCTGCTTCCGCAAAATGTACAGCGACACCACCAGCGCCACCACCATCAGGGTTAACAGGCCCAACTCGACCATCGCATTGCGGAAAGCGGCGTCGCCCATCTCTAGCAACCGTGAGAACTCGGCCGTCAGGACGAGGATGCGGCGGATGGCGGCGATGAGCCCGACGATCAGAAAAGGTTCGGTGACCAAGGCGTGCTCTCGGAAGGACACTTGCACCGTGGAAAGGATCTCCACGATCATCAGGATGAGGAGGATGCGGTCGAGGAGGATGATGATGTCGCGCGATAGCGTGCCTTCCGTGAGGCTCCACCAGAAGCTGAGGATGCCGGAGAAGAGCAGGGCGAGCGCACTTGCCGCCAGTAGGACGCCCAGCCCGATGTATACGACATCTTCGACACGGCCGAAGCCGTGCGAGATCCACTCTCGTGTGCTCCTGGGCGGCGGAGGACCACTCTCTGGTCCCGCATCGGTGTGCGGAGGCGCTTTGGCGGCAACATCGCGTCCGGTCATTGCCCCTCCAGGGTCAGCGGCCACAGATCAGCCTTGCGAGAGAACGCTTTCAGATGATTCCCTCCCTCGCTGGCACCCGGACTCCTCACGATACGCCTCAGCGCCAAGATCAGGGTGGAGCCCACTGATACAGCATTTTTGCCCCCCTCGCTCACCTTGGCCCTCTCCCTCGGGGGGAGGCAACACCTTCCGAGCGCTTCACTCGATGCCTCTGCTCACAATGGGAGCGGGAGTGATAAGCTAGCTCACAAGGTGGGTCAGGCGCGCTTCATGCCGAGGCGTCATCGGAGGGTGCGCCTTGACGTAACCAGTCGCGGAACGATGGTGATGCTGCCGCGAGGCGCCACTCGTTGAGCACCTCCAGCGCCATCGCGCCTAGCGCGCCACTGCCGGCACCTGCGGCCAGGCAGCGCTGCAGGAGCCAACCCTCAAAGGCTTGTGGATCGGGGTCGTCCCCTATGGTCTGCTCCAACAGCTCGCGCTTGACTGCCATGCCGATGGCGTCGGGCGTCGTATCGCGTTTGCGCCGTCGCCGCCGCCCCTCAGAGGCGTCCAACGTCGCTATCAGCTGACGGCAGAACTCGGCCGGTCGTAGGAGGCCTATGGGGTTGGACATGTCAACGCCTCACCCACGCCGGCTGAACAGGCCATGTAAGCGACTGGGCCGGTCGCGCACGTGAAGGTCCAAGGCATAACCAGGCCGCTGCGGGCGCGTACAGCCACGCTCCAGAGCGGCGATGTCGAGGTCGATGGTGCTGACGTCATCGAGGGCGACGGCATACCCCGGGCTCGCCTGCAAGGTCGTCAGCGTTTTCAGATAGCCGTTGCACGACCGGCAGGTCGCGACCTTACGAGTTTCTCCCCCGGCCTCGGGGACGAGGGAACCCAGACGCTGATGGCCCAGCTCACCGCAGTATAGGCAGCGCAGCCAAGTCGTCCACCAGTCTGCCCCACAGCGCGCGCAGCGCAAGCGCTGAACGCCCTCCAGCCCGCGAAGCTCGGCGATGGCTGGCCAGGCGCCGCAGATGGGGCAATATCCCTGGCACCAATCGGTTGATGCATGCCCCTCGAAAGCGCGCCTACAGGCCTGTAAGAGCGGCATCGCGGCCAGCTGGGCCACGGCCCCCAGGAGCGCCGCATCCATCCCAATCATCTTGGCTGACTCCAGCAGCCGAGCCTCGTCTAGGCTGACGGCGGCCTCCAGAAAAGCCAAGGCGTCCAGACGCCGGACCTCGGCCGCCGTTGTCCGGCTTATACCGCCCGCGCTATCCCGCCGCACCAGGCCGAGGAGCCGCTGCAGCCAGCGATGCGCCGCCCTCGCGTCAAGAGTCACCACGGCTCCGGCCAACAGGGGCACCCCGGCGGGCCGGTCGGTTTGAGGCGTCGGCACTGCAGCCGCCCACGCCGGTTCGCCCATCTCGCGCAGAGTCGCTTCGAGCAGCGTTAGCCAGAGCTCCCAGCCCGGATTTTGCTGGGCGATTGCGTCAAAGCGCGGTCGGATCTCGGTATCCCAAAAACGGGCAAAGGTCCGGTGCATTGATCGAGTGTAGTCACGCATGGTGTCTGGTAATAAGGGCGAGCGCCCTCGTGCATTTCCACGATTGGGTTGCGATTCCCAATATCGGCCCCCCGGGCCGCCGCCGCGGGTGCGCTCTGCCTCCGGGCTTGTGCAAGCGACAAGGCCGACCATCAACGCCATCAACGATGCCATAGATAAAAGGGGGCCACCTCTCATCTTAGACACCTTCAGAGGAGAGCACCACGATCACCCGCAGGAGCAATCCCCCGACCAGAACCAATGCCGCCGCCACCGGTACGCTCACATGCCCGAGCAGGCGCGGCCGTATGTGTAGGGCCAACGGCACCAGAATGCCCAGAAGCCCGACGCCGACGACGAGTAGGGCCCCCCAGGCGCTCCACCAGACGCTCGCCACCACACCCAGTGAGATCACCACGGCGATCAACGCCAGCAGCTCCAGCACCAGAGCGCCGCTATCCAGACGCGCCAGCCAATGGGTGGTGGCTGTAGCAGCGCCCCCACGTGCAAGACCCAATAAGATCAGCGCTGCGGCGGCGGTGGAGATCCCTGAAGATAAGAACGCCAGGCCAAGCCAGTTGGTGTCCGCCCAAATCGGGCGGTTGGTCACCGACAGCAGCACGCCGGTGTAACCGGCGACGAAGAAGCCAACCACCATGCCGATGACGGCGACGGCAGTGCTCAATCCTCCCCTGCGGAGTTTGCCCGCTGGCGCCCAGTGTAGCCAACCCTCTTCGGTGACGGCCCCCAGCGAGGAGACAAACGCGAAAAGACCCAGCAGGGTGATCCCCCATGAGCCGACGGATATGGGAGACCACCACTTGAACATCGGCCATCCGCTCTCGGATTGGATCAGCATATGCCAGAAGCGCAGAGGCCGGGTCAAATCGACCGTCAGTAGGATGGCGCTGACGACGGCGCCGATCAGCGCCGCATAATAGCCCAAGCGCGCCAGTGGGCGGTCTCTCGGTGCGCCAAACAGGTCAAGCAACGCCGCGATGACGTAGCTGCCGCCGGCAATACCACCGACGAAGAAGTAGCCGATGACCAACCATCGCCATTCCGGTGGCGCCGTGAAGAACGTATCGGACATCGCACTTTCCTCAGGGTTCCCGCCTTCGAGCCTTCATCTCTCACCCATTCCCTCTCCGGCGTCCTCTCGCCGCTTCGCCGCGATCTCCTCCATGCGGTGCTTGCGGAGGCTGACGAAACCGAACAGCCCCAATACGAGCGCTCCCAGTGTCGACAGGATCGAGCTGGGGAAGAGCTGTCGCGTCGGCAGCTGCGGGTTCGTGGGCAAGCCATACACCTCCGACTTGTCGATCAGCAGATAGAACGAGTTGAGCCCGCCCAGCATACCCTCGTCGGCGCCATAGAGATAGGCACGTGCCTCACCCTGCGCGTGGAGCTGTTGCACCCGCTGCTCGGCGCGCTGGCGTAGCTCGCGGATCGTGCCGAACTGAATGGAATCGGTCGGGCAGGCCTTCGAGCACGCCGGCTCCATGCCGGCCTGCAGGCGATCGTAGCACAGCGTGCACTTTTGCGCCGTGCCCGAGGCCGGATTGATGTCGATGACGCCGAAGGGGCACGCGGCGATGCAATCGCGGCAGCCGTTGCAGACGTCGGATTGGATGACCACGGTGTCGAATTCGGTGCGGATGATGGCGTTAGTCGGGCAGACCTCCAGGCAGCCAGCCTTCACGCAGTGCTTGCAGACATCGCTCATCATCAGCCAGCGGCCGGCGCTGCGGTCCTCGGGGAACTGTTCGACGAATTTGACGTGGCGCCAGTGGATGCCGTCCAGGCGGCGGGTGTTATCGTAGCTCTCGCCGCTGAGTTCGCGGATGCCGCCATTCTCAGCCGGCAGTTGATTCCATTCCTTGCAGGCGACCTCGCAGGCTTTGCAGCCGATGCACACCGTGGTATCGGTGTAAAATCCCATAGGTTCTGCCATCACGCCTTCTCCACGTTACACACAAATGCCTTTCCCTCGTGAATGCTGACGTTCGGGTCGCCGACCAAGGCGGTGAGTTCGTTCACGACGTCGCCGGTCGAAATGCCCTGCCAGCCCCAATGCCAGGGCATGCCCACGTGGTGCACGAGCTTGCCACCGATGGTCAAGGGGCGCAGCCGTCGAGTCACCAGCGCCTTAGCCCTGATCTCGCCGCGCGGCGTGCTGATTTTGACCCAATTCAGGTTCTGGATGGCCTTCTCCGCGGCCAGCTCTGGGCTGAGCTCGATGAACAGCTCGGGCTGCAGCTCGGTAAGCCAGGGTTGCCAGCGGCTCATCGCCCCGGCCAGGTAATGCTCGGTCAGACGATAGGTGCTGATGATGTAGGGATAGCGCGGATCGCCCACCTTGGCGAGCTGGTTGTCGTCCCGCTCCCAGTACTTGAGCACCGGGCTGGTCTGCTGCTGGTACAACGGGTTATGCACCGCCGATTCGGCCGGCTCGTAATGAGTGGGCAGCGGGCCATCTACCAGGCCATTGGGCACATACAGCCAACCGACCCCGTCGGGTTTCATAATGAACGGGGCGTTGCCGCCATGGGCGTCGAGGCCGAGGCCTTCCGGGTTCGCCGGGGCATCTGGCGGTTTGTTCACCGGGAAATCCGGCACGTCGTAGCCAGTCCATTGCTGGCCGTCCCACCAGATCCATCGTTTCCGCTCGCTCCATGGCTTTCCCTGCAGGTCGGCGGAGGCCCGGTTGTACATGACGCGTCGGTTGGCCGGCCAGGAATAGCCCCAATTGTTGTAGGCCCCCTCGTACCCGGGCGGTAGGGGCTCTTTACGGGCAGAGAGGTTTTGGCCCGGCGCAGGGAAGACGCCGCAGTAAAGCCAGGACGCGCAGGTGGTGGAGCCGTCGTCCTTGAGCCGATCGAAACCTTCGAGGTGCCGGCTGGGATCATCGGTATAGTAGCCGTTGATTTCTTTGAGGACCTTTTTCACATCCGGCTCGCCAGGGATGCTCTCCGGGTGTTCCGGCTCGTAGTCCCAGACGAGGTTATTAAACCCCTGGTCGCGTGGTTGCGGGCTATCGGCGTAGAGCTGCTTCAGCCGCTTGCCTAATTGATAGGTGAACCAAGGGTCGGAGCGGCAGTCACCGGGTGGGTCGGCGGCCTTGAAATGCTACTGCAGCATGCGCTCAGTATTGGTGAAGCTGCCCTCGGTCTCGGCGACCTGGGCGGAGGGGAAAAAGAAGACCTCGGTCTGGATGTCTTGCGGCTTGACCTCGCCGTTCTCGACCTCCGGCGCTGTGTACCAGAAGGTGGCCGTTTCGGTCATCCAGTTGTCCTTCACGACGAGCCACTCGAGGCGGCGCAGGCCCTTACGCTCGACGCTGGCGTTGAGGGAGGTGGCGGGGTTCTGGCCGATGCACAGCATACCCTTCACTCGGCCGTCCGCCATGGCGACGAACATCGGCAGGTGCGAGTGATCACCGATGATCTTGGGGTGCCAATCGTAGCCGAAGTCATTCTCCGGGGTGGCGGCAGCGCCGTACATCGATTTCAGGTACGACACCAGGAACTTGGGGGTGTTGACCCAGTAGCCGGTGGCCAGGGTTTCAGTGGCCAGATAGTCGGCCAAGGTGTCATGCTGCTTCACGGCCGACGGCGCCGGCATGTAGCCGTGGATGCTATGGTACAGCGTCGGGACGTCCGTCGAGCCCTGGATCGAGGCATGGCCGCGCAGGGCCATGATGCCGCCACCTGGCCGACCCATGTTCCCCAGCAGGAGCTGCAGCAGCGCATAGGTGCCGATCATCTGTGGCCCATAGGTGTGCTGCGTCCAGCCGACGGCATAGGACCATGCCGTGGTGCGGTCGCGGCCGGAGTTGGCCAGAATGGCCTCGGCCACGCGGATGAATGTTTCCTTCGGGCAGCCGGTCGCCCGTTCGACCATCTCCGGGGTGTAGCGCCAATAGTGGCGCTTGAGGATCTGGAACACCGTACGTGGGTGTTGCAGCGTCTCGTCGCGCTCGACCGGGGGCTTGCGAAGCGACCGCACGAGCTCGTCGAACGGCGGCCCTCGGCGTGCCTGCCCCGCCTGTTCCTCAGACCCGGTCTTCGCTTGCTGCTCGCCGGAACGGGCGGTCGCCGCCACCCAGCCCTGCGAACGCCCGTCCCCGCGAGCATATTGCCAGGAAGCGTCATCATATTCCCCCACGAAGCCGTTGAAGGGCCACATTGCCGTGCCCCCCTTGTAGAGGTGCAGACCGGAGAAGACGCCGTTCAGGTCTTCGGTATCCTGGAACTCCTCGCTGATGATGGTGGCCGCATTAGTGTCATTGACGAGAAACTCGCGGAAGAAGGGGTAGCTGTTCCAGCGTGCGCTGTTGAGCACGTAGTTGATGAGCCCCCCCAAGAAAGCGATGTCGCTGCCGGCGCGGATAGGGGCGTAGATATCACCCATGGCGCTGGTGCGGGTGAAGCGCGGGTCGACGTGGATGAGCATGGCACCCTTAAGCTTGGCCTGCATCGGCCAGCGGAAGGCCACCGGGTGGCACTCCGCCATATTCGATCCCTCGAAGACGATGCAGTCCGAGTGCACCTGGTTGCGCGGGTACATGGTGGCGGCGCCGCGTCCGAGGCGTGTCCCCAGACCGGGGACGCTGGAGCTGTGTCATATGCGGGCCTGGTTTTCGATAGCCACTATTCCAAGGCCGCGCATGAGCTTCTGTTGCATGTGGTTCCACTCGTTGTCCAAGGTGGCACCGCCCAGCGAGAAGATCGCCGGCGTCATATTGACCAGCTTGCCGTCGGGGAGGCGCTCGAGGAAGGTTTCGTCGCGGGTCTTTTTCACCAACTCGGCGACGCGGTCCATGGCCCGTTCCAGATCCCACACGTCCCAATCCGTAGCGCCGGGGGCGCGATGCAGGACTTGGGTGGGGCGGTTGGGGTTCATGTGCAACTGGTAGATCGCCGCGCCCTTGGGGCAGAGCGTCCCTTCGTTGACGGGGCTGCGGGGGTCGCCTTCGATGTTGACGATCTGACCATCGATGGTATGGATCAGCGTGGCACACCCCACCGAGCAGTAGGGACAGAGGCTCGGCGTAGCCTTTGCATCCTGGATGCGCAGCTCCTGCGCCCGCGCCCTCGCCGGGCCGAGATCGGCGCCGATCCCGATCAAACCGCCAAGGGCCGAGCCGGCCACAGCGCTGCCCGAGACCCGCAGGAAGTCACGTCGTGATAGACCCATGACAGCCGCCTCCTCTCCTCATCAGTCTTAGCGGTTGCCGGGCTCAGGTACCGGCACGTCCATGCGCGTTCGTCCGGCTCAGCGAGCTGTGGTAGGCATCGGTACCGCACGATGCCAGCAACTTCTATGCCACCATCCTACCGTTGAGCGTCGCCGGGGTCGCACTCGAGCGCGTCTGATGATTGCCCGGGACATCGCCACTTCCGAGGAATGGCGCGCGGCAGGCGCGGCCCATAGGATTGGCTGAGGGGCATCGATCTTGCTCGCCCCTAAGGTACGCTGGATGTCGCATGCGCCCGCCTACAGCTCCGGGCCACGATGGGGAAGGGCCTTGTCCGAGGTCGGTGCTACGGGAGGTGAGAATGCGAGCAAAAATCTTACAGGGGGAAGCTGCGGGGCTCGCTCGGAGCGAGCGAACCTTCGCGCTGATTTTCGAGACCGGCGATGAGGCGATCTCTGGCCTCACGGCCTTCGCCAAAGAACGGAGTTTGACGGCCTGCCACTTTACGGCCATCGGTGCCTTCAGCGACCTCACCCTTGGCTTCTTCGATTGGGAGAAAAAGGACTACCAACGCATCCTTATCAAGGAGCAAGTGGAAGTGCTGTCATTCGTCGGGGACATCGCCCTCAAAGACGGCGAGCCGATGGTGCACGGGCATGTGGTCGTCGGCAAGGCTGACGGCTCGGCCCACGGTGGCCATTTGATCGAGGCCCACGTGCGGCCGACGTTGGAGCTGATCCTCATCGAGTCGCCAAACTTCCTGCAGCGCAAGTTTGACCAGGAGACGGGATTAGCCCTGATCGACATCGGCGCGGCCGAGTAGAATCCTAGCGCCGCGCTGATGTGGTGCATGCCACCGCCCTCAGCTCACCTCTGTTGCATGCCATATTCTATGGCTGTCCCTTAGGTGGCCCGAGGACGGTGTGGGAGGGTGGGCTCTTGTCTCAGGCTGAGAAGCCATCCATGTTTCTTCTCATCTTGAGAGACAAACAAGCGACCACCTTGCCGCATGGGGCAGGAGGCGGCCTCGCAAAATGAGAGGTCACGACGTGAGGCCTTAGTAGGGCCGCCAGCGACGACGGCAGACCTGCGGCGGTGCCGGGTTACACCATCGGGGAGCCGGGCGCCCGTGGCCGCATCCTCGGGCGAGCGCTGGCGACCTCAGAGCCCGTCGTGGTGCGGGCGGTGGTCGGTCCGGTGGTGCCACCGCTGCCCGCCAAAGGGACGTTCGAACAGGCCAAACAATTGGCTGAAGCACTGACGCCCGGCGAGCCGAGCCGGGGCAAGATCGCCCGGACGGTGTTCGCCGAGAAGGTGCGGGGCATGAGCGAGTAACGGAGGAGTATGGCATGCAGGCGGAATGCGTTTCGATGAGGGATCAGCACCGTGCCCAGAGGCTGTCCCGACACGACATCGGCTCGACTGTCGCGCTGTTGGCTGTATGCCTGGCCATCTCGGTATCTGGGGTTGCCGGGACGGTATCAGCCGGCGACAAACCCGTGGCCGTCGTGGAGGTGAGACTCGTCGAACACCGGATCGAGATGTCTACCACGGTGCCCCCAGGGACGACCACCTTCCAGGTCACGAACGCCGGCACCATGGAACACAACTTCGAAGTCGAGAGCCGAGATCTCGAGGAAAAATTCGACTTGAACCTCAAGCCTGGGGAAACCAAGACCCTGCAGGTCGACCTCACGCCAGGGAAGTATACGGTGTATTGTCCGGTGGAAAACCACAAGGAGCTTGGCATGCGGCTCGACCTGACGGTCGCCCAGCAGCAGACCAACTAGGCGTCCGTCGAGCCGCCGGCTCCTGCACGCCGCGCGGCCGCGGTGCAGCACACCCCATCGTCTGACATCTCGGCGTTTGCCATGATTATGATAGCGAAGAGGAGGCACGGTCATGATCAATCTATCTGACGCACGCCGCATCATCGACGCCGCCGAAAAGAAGGCGGCTGCCCTTGGTCAACCGATGAACATCGCTGTGGTCGATGCCGGGGGCAACCTCGTGGCCCACGTCCGCATGGATGGGGCGTGGATCGGCAGCATCGACATCGCCATCAAGAAGGCATGGACCTCACGCGCCTTCGATATCGCCACCCAAGATCTCTCCTGCTATGCCCAATCGGGCGGGCCCTTCTTCGGCATTCACGCCTCCAATGAAGGTCGGGTGATGATCTTCGCTGGCGGCATTCCCCTCAAGCGCGATGGACAGGTGGTGGGGGCTATCGGCGTCAGCGGCGGGATGGCCGAGCAAGATCAGGCTGTGGCGGAAGCTGGCGCTGCCGTCTCGTGAACCGAGGCCGCGCTATGCGCGATCGACGGGTGGGACGCACGCGCGGCCGCGTCCATAGCCGTGCTAGCTCGCGCGTGGCCTACACCACGGTGGTCTTGAGCATTGTCACGCGAATGCGTGGGAGGAATTGCCATGAAGGCGGTCGTGTATAAAGGATCGTTCCAGGTCGTGGTGGAGAACGTCCCGGAGCCCCGCATCGAGCATCCCAATGATGCCGTGGTGCAGATCACCTCCACGGCCATCTGCGGCTCTGACCTCCACATGTACGAAGGGCGGACAGCCGCCGAGCCAGGAATCGTGTTCGGCCACGAAAATCTCGGCCTAGTCCAGGAGGTCGGCAGCGCCGTCGCTACCCTCAACCAAGGCGATCGGGTGGTGATGCCGTTCAACGTCGCATGCGGGTTTTGCAAGAACTGCCAGGCCGGATTCACCGGCTTTTGTCTGACGGTGAACCCCGGGTCTGCCGGCGGTGCCTACGGCTATGTCGCCATGGGCCCCTACATGGGGGGGCAAGCCGAGTACCTCCGGGTGCCCTATGCCGACTTCAATTGCCTCAAGCTGCCCCCGGGCACTGAGCATGAGGACGATTTTGTGCTCCTCGCCGATGTGTTCCCCACCGGTTATCACGGTTGCGAGTTGGCCGACGTATCGCCGGGGGAAACGGTGGCGGTCTATGGAGCAGGCCCCGTCGGGCTCATGGCGGTCTACTCGGCCCTGTTGCGTGGCGCATCGCAGGTGTTCGTAGTCGACCGCGTGCCCGAACGACTGGACAAGGCGCGACAGATCGGCGCGATCCCCATCGATTTCGAGCAAGGCGACCCGGTGCAGCAGATCAAGGACCAGACCAACGGTGAGGGGACCGACAAGGGGGTCGACGCCGTGGGCTATCAGGCGGTGGTAAAGGGGGGGCGCGAAGAGCCCAATGTCGTGCTCAACACCTTGATCGCCACCGTGCACGCCCCTGGGATGCTCGGCATCCCAGGGCTGTACGTCCCCGTCGACCCCGGCGCCCCGAGCCAGGAGGCCAAACAAGGTTTGATCCGGATCGCCATGGGGGAACTCTTTGCCAAAGGGCTGCGGCTTGGTACCGGCCAGTGCAACGTCAAGCGTTACAATCGCCAGCTGCGCGACATGATCATCGCCGGTCGGGCTCGCCCCAGTTTCATCATCTCGCACCGCTTGCCGTTGGCGCAGGCCCCGATGGCCTATGACAAGTTCGACAAGCGGGTGGAGGGCTACACCAAGGTCATCCTCGATCCGGCTGCATAAAGAGGCAGCGACAGCGTCGAACAGGACGAAGGGCTGATCTAGATCTCCGACTGTCAATTGGCTGGCAACGAGCGTCGCGGCTAGGGCGGCGGCCGCTGCGGGCTTGGCTCGCGGGGCGAAGTCATAGCGGAGCCGTGTGATGCGACCCCGCCAATAGGGTTTCGGCCCCTCGGGAAGCAGCCAGGCCACCTCGCCTTGGAGCGGGATGCGCATGCCGTCGCGCAGCTCATAGCTGCTCCACCGGCCCTCCCAGGGGGTTGGTATCACCGCGCCTGCAACGGTGCGCCCGCGGGCCTCGGCGCGTACTGCTTCGATCAGGCCATTCGCCTTGAAGCGGAATAGCAGCGTCAGAGTGGTGTCGCCATCTTGCAGCGTGGCCCGGGCCGAGGCCGCGTCGACCGCTGCCCAGCGCACGCCCTGGCTGGGTAGCAACGCCGTCGGATACCAGGCTGCTTCAGCCAGGAAGCGCATCAGTTGCCCCTCGGCCATCTCCGGTGTGTCACGTTGGCGCACCCAGCGGCACCGGGCCGATCAGCTTCGCCTGCAGCAGACCTTGGCCGGCCACGTAAGCATCATGCACGCGCACCGCCACCGCCGGCATGAGGGCGATGCGCGCATCCCAGACGAAGCCCGGCCGTTTCGTGGTGACGTATTGGGTTGAGGTAAACGGCCTCCAGTGTTCGCCGGTTTCGCTCAGGTTGAACGTGCCAGTATGCTCCACGCGGATCGCCGAAACTATGGGCTGGCCGTCCTCAAGCGCGGCGCGAAAGTAACGTTGCACCGGTGCCGGCAAGCTGTGCAGTTCTCGGGCATCATAGGTCGTGGGGCTGATGGGGAGGCGCGAGGCCTCCAGCATGGTCTGCAGTGCTTTCGTCGCCACCTGCCAGCGACGCGAACCGTAGACGAGCGTCACAGCAACGATGACCGTCAGGCCGAGGACGACGAAGACGATTATTTTCCACCACATATCGGTGCTGCTTTCCCCCTAATCATGTTGGGATGCAACTGTGGCGCCTCGATTTCCGAAGAGGGTGTCGTTTGCAGGTGGCCCACATGCCGAGGGCCGCTGGGTCGCGGGCCCAGACTTGCTGGGCAGCAGGCCCAACAGCACGCGCTCCGGGGTGAGGTCCAGGGGTGTATGGACTAGCAGCCCTCGATGCGCGGGATGCGCCAGCGGCCCAAGGCCGCGGGTCGCCGGGTGGGCGGTGCAGTTCTGCTCGGTGGTATCCTGCACGACCAACACCACGGGGACGACAGCCAGGCGGGCGCTGGTGGCCCCCATGGCTGGCCATAATTCCCGGTGTTCAAGGACCCCGAAGGAGGCGCATCGAACCGCTCGCCATAGCATCCAGAACCGCTGCAGCGTTTGGTCCTCTCTCTGCAGAGCGCTTGCAACACTCTAGATGCTAGATGCGCAAGCCCGGTGCCATCTTAGTTACCAGGGCGCCTGGATCGAAGGCCACCCGCCGAGGCATATCGCAGCTACGCATGTTCAGACGGCTGCCCATCGGAGTCCTTGTTCAGAGAGCATGCCCTAGAGCGATTTTCACATCAGCATAGGGCGGGGTCGGACCGGCAAGCGTTCTTCCCTCCGCCTTTTCGCCCTCACCCCGCCCTCTCCCGGAGGGAGAGGGGGAATAAAAGAGGTGGGGGGGGGGTTTCGACTAACAGCTGCGTAGATATCTGCGCGGGAGAAATCCGGCGGAAGAGGAGGGAGGTGTTCCGAACCTCGGGAGAACTCGTGAGGACGGCCCCGAACTCTGCCTCAGATAACCCGGAGAGGGCCGTCCCCTCGGTGAAAAGCCCCAGAAGCCTGTTGAGGTAGGTATCGAGAGAGTCTCTCAGCTTGGGCCTTTTCGGCAAGCTTGTCGATGGTCTCAGGTTTGAGCTGTTCCAAGGTTCCCCAGGGGCTCTTCGTCCTCTAAGACTGCTGCCATCGCAGCGTCAGGCTGTGGTCGCGCTCCAGTTGCACGCGCGTCGCGAACGGCGCCCCGAGCCGGTTCAAGAGCGTGCAGAGCCACTGCACGGCCGCCGGCGAGGGGCGGTTCAGCCAGAACCGCCGGACCTGCATGGGGACCAACCGTCCCTCCACCAACCAGCCCTGCTTCGGATCAACCTTGACCAGGTAGATCAAAGCCAGATCACCTCGAAACTCCTCATACCCGCTGATGCCTTCATAATCGGTGAGAAAATCCCCACACCCGTAAAGGATCAGGCGCTCCCGATAGACTTCAATGGTCTTCACGTGATGGGACGAGTGGCCGTGCACAATCGAGACGCCCTCATCGATCAGCCGATGGGCGAAGGTGATCTGTTCCTTCGGGATATGGTAGCCCCAGTTGCTGCCCCAGTGAATCGAGGCCACAATCACATCGCCCGGCCGCGTTTGCTGCAGCATCCGACCGGCGAGACGCCGCGCGGTATCTTCTGACAGATCCTCCAGCAGGTTGACGCCCGGCCGGTCCGCGGTGGCACCCCACTCCCAGGGAATGCCACTGGTGGGTGAGCCCAGCGAGAAGACCAGCACGCGCTCCTTGCCGGCCAGCTCGAGCACCGCCGCCGATGCGGCGTCCGCTGCGGTGTGCCCCGCGCCCGCATGGGCGATGCCCACCATATCCAACGTCCGGAGCGTCTCCTGAAGCCCTCGCTCCCCCCAATCGAGCACGTGGTTGTTGGCTAGAGCACAGCAAGAGATGCCAGCCGCCGTCAGGCAGCCGATGTTGCGAGGGTGCATGCGATAGAGCACGGCCTTGTCGGGCCAATGATCCTCGCTGGAGGTGATGCTGGTTTCCAGGTTGATAATCCGCACCTCCGCTCCCGCCCGCTCAAGCTCTCCGAGCGCGTCGCCCCAGATGTAGGGGAAGTCCACCGGTCGTGGGATAGGGCCGTTAGCGATCTCGGCCAGTCGGACATACTCGCGGGCGTCACGGACATAGGATTCGTACAAGACCGGGTTTCCGGGATGAGGTAAGACTTGATCAATACCCCTGCCCGTCATCACATCACCGCAGAGGAACAGACAAATGGGGTCAACCTGGTGCGCCATATCACTCCCTCATGGCTTCCGAGGTCAGATGCTTCGCTGCTGTAATATTTGGAGGTAATGGCAAGAATGATACCGGACGCCATCGAGGCAAGAGAGCCAGGCTGCTATCAAAGATGGGCACATCTGGCTCGGAGTCGTAGGCCGTGTCCTTAGTGGAGGCAGGGACCAAGGGCCGGCCGCGAGGGCAACCTGCTCGTCTGGGATGGCGCGGAGCGGTGGCTGCCAGAGGCCCCAGTGGCCAGCGTTGATACCACAGGCGCCGGCGACGCGTTTGCCGCAGCCCTGGCGGTAGCCTTGGCTGAGGGTCGCACGCCGGAGAAGGCGGGTCCCTTTGCGAGCGCGACCGCGGCATTGGCAACAACAGGACTCGGCGCTCAAACCGCTTTGCCGCGGCGTGATGCCGTATTGGCACTGCTGGATCGGCTCCCCTGCTGAAGGCCGACCAGACACACAGGCAGACGACATCGCCAGGGCGCCCCAAGCAGCGGAGAGACGACGTGATGGCTGCGCGAGAAGACATCCTCAAGGCAGTCGAGGCCGCGTTCGCACACGAACCCCGTCTCGACCTACAGCGCTTCCCGATCCGCCTGAGCTTCGCCGATGGCGTAATGACGCTCGAGGGCGAGGTGGAGGACATCGCCGCGAAAAAGCTTGCCCTCGAGCGGGCAGCGGCCGTTCCTGGGGTGGAGAGCCTCGTGGATCGATTGCAGGTAGCCCCCAGTGTGCCGATGAGCGACGACGCGATCCGCGATCATGTGCGCGACGCCCTCTACCAGGAGCCCGCCTTTGCGACCTTCGCCCTAGAGGTCGGCGACCGAGCGGGCGTCCACCCCGTGCGGCCCGCCACCCAGGAGCCGTTCGGCACCATTGCCGTCGTTGTCGATGGCGGCGTGGTGACGTTGGACGGCCAAGTGCCCAGCCTCTCGCACAAGCGACTGGCGGGGGTGTTGGCCTGGTGGGTGCCAGGGGTGCGGGACGTCGTCAACGGCCTGGCCGTGGAGCCCTCGCAACAGGACAGTGACGACGAGATTACAGATGCCACCCCGCTGGTGTTAGAAAAGGATCGGTTTGTGCCGGCAGACCACATCCGAGTCTATTGCCACAACCGGGTCGTGACGCTCGAACGGGTGGTGCCCAGCGACTCGATCCGGGAGATGGCGGAGTTCGACACCTGCTACGTCTTCGGCGTCGACCAAGTCATGAATCGACTGGCCGTCCAACCATGAGCAAAGGGTGGACTCACCGGTGAGCCGCTGTCAGTCGCTTGGTGACCTTATTGTGCATGTGTGATCTCACAGCTCGATGGGGCACCGATAAGCTGCATCACGGGAGTTGATGGTGCGGCACAGCGTGCGAAGGCGTCGATGCCGGGGGAGATGTTGCATGATGAGGTCCAGTTATCATCATGAAAGAATAGCAGCCCATCAGCGTCTCCATTTGAAAACGGCTGGCTGCGAGGGACTTGCTCTCGGACAGGGTATGTCCCTACGCAATGGTACTTCGGCGTCAGATGCCGCGTCAACCACTCGCAGGCCCGAGCTGCCGCCTCAACAAGCGTGCCGGGGTCTTCGAACAGGTGGGAGGCACCGGGGATGATCTCCAGACGGCGCTCTGCCTCCATCAACTTGCTCGCTTGGCGATTCAATTCCAGGACCAGGGGATCGTTGCCGCCGACAATCAACAAAGACGCTTCGCGTCTCATAGGCCCCTCCTTTCCATCATTCGTTGCCTGCGAGGCCATCTCTCGTCTGTCGATCACGAGCTCGAAGGCCGCGCGGTCGTATCTGCGGCGTCGCCAGCCATCTCAGGCGTTATGGGGCCTCTGGCGCCGGCTGGCGCTGCCAGGCACGCTCCAGCAGGGCACGGACGTCCTCATCCGTGACCTGGGCGAAGTCCTCGTACCAGCGGCCAATCCCGAGGAAGGGCTCAGGCGTCGCCGGGCAGATGACCGCATCCGCCTCCTGGCGTAGCGCCGCGACGGTGTCCGGCGGCGCCACCGGCACGGCCACGACGATCTCCGACGGCTGCTGCTGCCGCACCACCGCGATCGCCGCCCGCATCGTGGCGCCGGTGGCCAGACCGTCGTCGACGAGGATGATGCAGCGGCCCTGAATTCTAGGGGCGGGGCGCTCGCCCCGATAAGCGCGCTCACGACGCCGCAGCTCGTGCAGTTCGACTGCCGCCACCCGGTCAATGGTCTCCTTTGAGATGCCCAGTCCCTGGATGACCTCGTCGTTGAGGACCTGGGTGCCGCCGGGTGCGATAGCACCCATGGCCAGCTCTTCGTGGCCGGGCACGCCCAGTTTGCGCACCAGCATCAGGTCTAGCGCCGCATTCAAGCGCTGGGCGATTTCGTAGGCAATGGGTACGCCCCCGCGCGGCAGGGCCAGGACGAGTACGTCAGAACGATTGGCATAAGCCTGCAGGAGGTCGGCTAGCTGACCGGCCGCCTCGGCGCGATTCTTATAGAGATACGTAAATAACATGACTCTCGACTCCTCATTGCCGATGGATGGCGCCGCCCACCAGGCCGCCGCCATACACCGCCATGCTGTCGCTGCTCCACCTGATCTCCGGGAGACGGTACAGCGGCACCGGCGATGGGGCTGATCCCGGCCTCGACTAGCTGCCATGCCCACCGCCGAGAGCGCCGGAAGGGGAGACCAGCCGGACCGGACCTTGAATGGCTGTGCTGATGCTGCCAGAGAGCTTGCCGCCGACCCCATCGCTGCGATGCCAGAGACCCCCGCTTACTGCCGTCTAGCCAATCCCCTCTGTACGTCTGTGTGGCAGAGGGTCCCTCTGCATCGGGGGCTATGATCCCTTTTCATGAGCATTCATAGGCAATCTATATACCAGCATAAGCAAGCCATATACCAGGGCGCGCGCCATCAGTAAGGGAGTGACCAGCGCCGTCCCAGCGCTGTATGAGGCGAGAGGGCCGAAGCGTTATGGCATAGGCTTTGCTCGCCAAGCCGTGTGAGCAGGGCCCTTTGCGGCCTATGTGGCTAAGCATGGAACCAGGCCCACAGAGCAGGAGGATGAGGCCATGATCGATCGGCGAGCCCCTGAGGTACGTGCCGCCTTCGGTGCGGCAGTCGAACCGTTCGTGCGGGAGATCGAGGGCCGGGTGACGTTGCCGTCGCATGTATCGGCCCATGATGCGGCGTGGGCGGTGTTGTGTACGCTGACGCAGCGCTTAAGCGAGGGCGAGGCGCGAGACACCCTCGAAGGTATGCCGGCCTCGTTGCGCCCGCTCTTGCAGCCCTGCGCCCAGCACCAAACCACCTACGGGCTCGAGGGCTTCCTGCGCCGTGTGGCAGCCCACCTGGATATCATGCCGCCTGAGGCCGAAGTGATCACCCGTGCGGTCTTCGCCCTCATGCACGAACGACGGCCGGCCAACGAGATCGAGGATGCCGCCAGCCAGCTGCCACGCGACCTGGAGAATCTCTGGTTGGCGGCGCGGCTCAGCTGACGATCAAGCTACCCCTTGATCTGGGGGCTACTGCCGCGGGGACAGATATATCTTCATCGAACGCCGGTGGCCTTGACCGCTCGCACGGCGGTGGCTCCCACGCGCATCCGACGTTCGCGCTGACCCAACGGAGATGCCCTCGGGGCCCCTCACGGCTAAAGCACCTGGTAGGAGAATGGCACCACCCTTGGCTTGACCAGCTTTTCGTAATCGTGATAGGCCAGCCGCATCAGCTCCCGGTGGGAGCCGGCGTTGAAGGCGATCTCCCGGTTGTCGGTCAATGCCTCGTCCACCAACATCCCTAGGCCATACAGATTGCCAAAGGGCGGCATCGCGCCGACCTCGCACCCTGGGAAAATGGTGGCAAATTCGTCCTCGTGGGCGAGCTCTGCGCTACTCGCTCCCGCCACTTCCTTGAGACGATCGAAATCGATCAAATGGCACGCCGGCAGCACGGCCATGGTCATCTTCCCATCGAGTTTGACCATGACGGATTTGGCGAACTCCTTCCCCGGCGTGTGGGTGGAAGCTGCGACCATCTGCGCGCTGTATGCCGGCGAATGCGTGATGGTCACATACTGCACGTGATGACCGTCCAAAAACTCGCGTAATTTTGCTAACGGCATGGCGACCTCCTTCGAGCGCTTGACAAGGCGCACTTGAGAGCCTCGTGATGGTCGCACGGGCGACGCTGTCGTCCCGCTCAGGGAGCGCGTGGCCTCGCGACTCCGCTCCGGCACCGCATCGGCCAAAGGGCACCGCTCTCTGGCCCCTTTCTAATCGAGAGTACCGGCCACAAAGACCGCTGCTCAGCCCCATACATGAACCGGTAGCAAGGGCTGTGCCCCGGAAGCCGAGGGAGTCCATAAGGCCGAAGCTGGGGCTGGCAACCATCCGTCCGACAAGACGCCACCATCCATGGCAGAAAGTCGCTCAGAGTGAGAAGGAAATAGCGTGTTCGACTCGTGTTCGTCGGGATCGAGCTCCTCCTGGCCATACTTACTCCGCCTATTCGTCAGCCGCGCCAACGGTGACCGTACTGGCACAGCCCTTGCTCATTCATCGCACGGGCGTGGGAGGCGGGGCTCAAGGGTATTACCGTGTTTCGCTATGGCAGCAAAGGGCAGCAGGTCCTCGAACTCGGAGCTGCAGAAAGCGTGGAGGAGCGTGAACACTCAGCCAAGTGCAATCCGCACGCCTGTAAGCTGTGACAATGGGCGGACTATCGCGTGTCCCTCATGAGCCCTCGGCATCAAGGCTGGGGAATGGCCGGCCACCTCCAACGGAGAGATTTCTGAGAGGAGGAAGCAAACGAGGACATCGGCCGCGGCATAGGTAAAAGCGTGCCCGAGGTGCGTCATGGCGTACGGCGTGATGCCACAGACAAACACCGTTACCGAGGCTGACGTCGGCCTGAAGGGCTCAATGCGGCGGGAGAGGGAGTTGTAGAGTTGCAGCGGTGCTTTTGCCTGGCCGAGTGGCGAATCCATGACACCCCTATCTCCCCATTAGGCCCGTCGGCGTCCCAAGCAGCGGCGAAACTTGGGCCAGGGGAGCGTGTTCACCACCTGCTGCCTCTCGAGCCAGCCACGCCGCGCTTGATCGATCCCATAGCTCATGAAGCGCAGATGCTCGATGCTATGCGCGTCGCTATCGATGGCGACCTTCACCCCGAGTTCGCGCGCCCGGTGCAGGTGCACATCATTGAGGTCAAGCCGTTCCGGCTGGGCGTCAAGCTCCAACGCCACGTCGCACTCCTTGGCGGCGTGAAACACCTCTTCAAGGTCGATGTCGACCGGCGCACGCTTGCGGATCTGCCGGCCCGTAGGGTGGGCCAGGATGTCCACAGCCGGATGCGACAGCGCTTTCAGCACCCGCCTGGTCATCCGCGCTCTCGGCATGTCCAGCTGGGAGTGGACGGCGATCAGGACGATGTCGAACTGCTCAAGCATGTCGTCGGGTAGCGCGAGCGACCCGTCCGGCAGGATGTCGAGCTCGACCCCCTTGAGCAAGACGATGCCGTCGAGCCGTTGGCGGATCTCCTCGATCTCCTCCCATTGTTTGCGGAAGCGTTCGGCGTCGAGGCCTCCAGCCACTCTGGTGGACTGGCTGTGATCGGTGATGGCGCAATATTCGTAGCCGCGCTCCTGGCACGCCCGCGCCATCTCCTCGATGGTATGGGCGCCGTCGCTCCAGGTGCTGTGCATCTGCAGATCGCCGCGGATGTCGTCGAGGGTGATGAGGTGCGGCAATCTACCCTCTTGCGCGGCCTGAATTTCGCCGCGATCTTCCCGCAGCTCCGGCGGGATCCACACCAGGCCGACGGCGCGGAAGACATCCTCCTCCCGCTCGCCGCCGATGCGTTCGCCCTCTTCCGTCCCCAAGTCATCGGCCTTCTTTCCCTTGGGGACGCGGAAGATGCCGTATTCGTTGATGCGCAGGCCGCGCTCGACGCCCAGCTGACGCACCGCCACATTGTGGGCTTTGGAGCCGATGAAATAGTGCAGCGCCGCCCCATAGGACCGCCGCGGCACGATGCGCAGGTCCACCTGCAACCCCGACCGTAGGATGACCGTGCCGCGCGTCGGGCCCGCCATCTCTATGCGATCGACCTCGCGATACGCTTGGAAGTGCTGCATGACGGGGTGGGGGTCCTCACAGACCGCCAGGATGTCGATGTCGCCAACGGTCTCTTGCCGGCGCCGGTAGCTGCCAGCGACCTCGAGCTCGACGATGCCTGGTGCTTGACGCAGATGGCGCAGCAGCGGTCGCACGAATTGGTCGGCATCCGCCAGCAGAAAGCGCCTGCTGCGGCGTTCGAACGCGTCGATGGCGTGGCGCAGGTTTGCCGCGCTCTTCTTACCGAAGCCGGGTAAGGCCTCGACCTTGCCGGCGTCGATTGCCGCCGCCAGCTCGGACACGGAGGTGATGCCGAGGGCGTCGTGAAGCTGCCTGGCTTTCTTCGGCCCAAGGTGTTCCAGTTGCATCAACTCGGTCAGCGTCGATGGCAACGCCCGGCGGACCTCCTCGAGTCTCGACAACGTGCCCGTCTCGACGATCTCCTGGAGATGTTCGGCCATGCTACTGCCGATGCCGGGCAGTTGCTGCAGATCCTCTCCGGCCTCGATGAGCTGCGCCACCGGCTGCGACAGACTGGCGACGGTCTGGGCGGCGTTCCGGTAAGCCCGCACGCGGAATGGGCTGTCGCCCTGGATATCGAGGAGGTTGGCATATTCGTTGAGCACGCGGGCGATCTCGACGTTCTCCATCGCTGTGCCCTCCTTTCTCTCGGCGGCCGGCCGATCAGACTCTCCCGCCGGTCCATGGCTTGAGACCTCCACCCTGGCCTGACGCGGTAGGCGATGAGCTGGGGCTCGGTTAGTACGGCACGCCGCTCGTCTTCACTTGAGCTGAGATGGCAAGACCTGTGCCAGATGAAGACCTCATCCCTACCTATTTGTGATCTTCGAGGCGGTGCCAAACTCTCAAATACGCACACGCCATGGCATCATGCGCGCGCTGCACGCCTCCGCCACCGCTGTGCAGCGCATTCCCGCCGCTCTACAGGCCTTCGCGCCATCATCTCACCGGCGCGCGGCGATAACGACCTGTCGCTCCTTCGGGCTCGCCCCTCTCATCATGAGAAAGCCATCGTTCAAATGAGCCCGTCCTTGCCTAAATTTGAGCCCTTTGGGAGGCCAGGATGGTGGGAGGGAGCCGGGGCTGATGGTGGCCCTAGGCGACTATCACGCTTGGGGGGTGCAGCCATCCCCTTGGCTTGCCGGGACGGGCTCGGGGGACGAGGCATGGGGGTGGTTCTAGGACAAGGCAGGACCGCAGGCACGGAAGTTGCCAAGATGCGTGGCTGTGCACGTATGCAAACGCCCATCTAGGAGCCTAACTGACACCAACCCATTGCTTCCAGGACGCGCGCTGCAGCCCCACGATGGCCGCCTAGTGCAGGCCAACCGCGTGGGGCTGGGCCGTGCGAGAGAGGAGAGCGAGTATGAGCACAAAGATAGCCCTCGTGGCGGCAGCAGCGATCTGGCTGACTTGTACGGCCGTTGCTCTGGCGCAGGACAAGGTCCCGATGGCGAAAGCTGAGCTGCATAACAACCAGGGGGAGCTGGTCGGCCTCGTCAGCATCGGCGAAACCCGCGACGGCGTCAGGATCGTGGCCCACGTCCACCATTTGCCTCCGGGATACCACGGCTTTCACATCCATGAGGTGGGCAAGTGCGACGCGCCGGATTTCAAGTCGGCGGGTGAGCATTTCAACCCGTATGGCGCGCAACACGGGCTCAAGGACCCTAAAGGGATGCATGCGGGCGATCTGCCGAATCTGCTGGTGGCTCCCGATGGTACAGGTGTCCTGGTGGCCTATGCTCCGCTCGTCACCCTCAGAAGCGGCGGAAACTCACTCTTCCGCGACGGGGGTACCTCGTTTGTCGTCCATAGCCAGCTTGATGACCAACTGACCGACCCAAGCGGCAACTCGGGAGATCGTCTAGCCTGTGGGGTGGTTACCCGGGTGACGCCTGGCATGTAGCGCCGAACACACCCGCGGCGTTCTCTCATGATGTCACAACACGCTCTGACGCCTCTGAATCGTCGAGAGCGACAAGGAGTCGTTGCGTCACCATCATCGCGATTCCCCCCTGCACTGCGGCCCTGTCGGCCGACGCCTCAAGCCTTGCCATGGTGGTGAGCTGTGGGTCGCAAGGCTTCTGCCGCTTGGGTGCTGAGCCGCCGCGTTGCCCCCCGTCTCTGCCGCTGCGAGCCTGCTGGCACCCATCTTTCACGGCAATATCGCTCATTCGGCCTCCGCACTCGCCGTTCTCATTCTGAAAGAAGATCCAGCGCACTCAGCTGAGCGCGTCGAACGCCACTCGGGGAGCAAGCAAGGCTCGATCGCTCTAGCCGGCTCCGGCATAGGTCTTGCTCGCCCTTGGGGGGTGTCGTGCTGGTCGTCGTAGGAACACCGTTGTGGCAATGATAAGGCTATGGTGCCATGCAGGCCATGCCGGCATGGACATTGAGATATCGACAGGAGGAGGGTTGTATGACACAGAGCATCCGCGAGGTCATGACTCCTGACCCCATTTCCATCCCCGCGACCTCTTCGGTGGCAGAGGCGGCGCGTGCGATGCGTGACGGCAATATCGGCGATGTCATCGTCCTCAAAGACAGTCAGGTGTGCGGCATCCTCACCGATCGCGATATCGTGATCCGGGCTGTGGCTGAAGGGCGAGACCTCACTGCCACCAAAGTGGCCGATATCTGCAGCCAAGAGCTCACCACCATAGCGCCGACGGACGAGGTGGAACAGGCTGTCCGTCTGATGCGCGACAAAGCCATCCGTCGCCTACCAGTTGTGGAGGGCGGTAAACCAGTAGGCATTGTGTCGATCGGAGATTTGGCCATGGAACGCGATCCGCACTCGGCTCTGGGGCGTATCAGCGCTGCGCCGCCCAATCGCTAACGGTTGTTCTGCCGGAGTGCCGAGGGAGCGATCGCCGACGGCGACCGCGGTCGGTAGAGGCTGTCGGTGGTCTCCGACAGCCTCCCGAGGATAGCGAGCGAGCATCTGCCGTTTCGAAGGCGAGAGGAGAGATCAACGATGGCGTTCACATTACCGGAATTGCCTTATCCGAAAGATGCCCTGGCGCCGCATATTTCCGCCGAGACCATGGAATATCACTATGGCAGGCATCATCAGACTTACGTGAATACCTTGAATCGGCTGACCGAGGGCAAGCCCGAGGCAAACGCATCGCTCGAAGAGCTCATTCGCACAGCCGACGGGGCGATCTTTAATAACGCGGCGCAAGTCTGGAATCACACCTTTTTCTGGCAGTGTATGTCGCCCAGCGGCGGCGGCAAGCCGCCCAGCGATGTGGCCGACGCGATCAACCAGGTGTGTGGCAGCGTGGAGGAGTTTCAGGAAGGCTTTACCAACGCGGCCATCAGCCTTTTTGGGTCGGGGTATACCTGGCTTGCCAAAGATCAGGCCGGGAAGATCAGCATCGAAACCATGGCCAATGCGGGCAATCCCTTACGGGAGGGCAAAACCCCGCTGCTCACCCTCGACGTCTGGGAGCATGCCTACTACATCGATTACCGCAATGCGCGTCCGGAGTACGTCAGAGCCTTCTGGAACATCGTGAATTGGGATTTCGTCTCGCAGAATCTACGCCGCTAAGCCACATCGCCGCGGCCAGGGGGACACCTTGGCGCGGCGCTGCGAGCAGGATCATTCGAGCGCCGCGCTCCGTCCAAGGGCCGGGTTTGATCGTCGGCGTCACGCATCGCCTGCTGGCGATGCCAGCATGTTCGAGCCCTCCCGCACCCTGAGTTTGAAGTCGTCTAGGATCGCGACAGACGCGACCTTCCTCTCGTCCTGTTGGCGCATCTCCCCAGGCATTGCCCTACGGTCCTCCATCTTCTCAACAGCAACAGGGAGAGCTGTGATGCCACTTCTCAACGCCTACCCGGAACAAGTGCAGATTTTAGGCTACGTCACCTTGGCCATGCTGTTGGGTGCCCTACTCGGACTGGATCGCGAAATCGCCGGTAAGCCAGCTGGGTTACGCACCCACATGCTGGTGTCCGGTGCGGCTGCCATGCTGGTGGCGCTGGGGAATCTGATGGTGGAGAGCTTCGACGTGGAACTCGGCCCTATGGTGCTGCGTGCCGATCCGCTGCGGATCATCGAGGCGGTGATCACCGGCGTGAGCTTTCTCGGGGCGGGAACGATCATCCGCCATGGCACAGGCCAACAGGTGGAGGGACTCACGACTGCGGCCTCGTTGTTGTTCGTCGCGGGAGTGGGGATCACCGTCGCCCTGTCGCAACTGGTCTTAGCGGTGGGGATCACCATCTTAGCCCTGGTCACGTTGCGCGTCATGGGTCTGCTCTCACATTGGCTCGGCCTGCGCGAGCGCTAACCCTCAAGCCTCCCAGCGGTCGCCCGGGCCTGCTAGTGCTCTCGCGCCGCGTCGTGGCCTGCCTTGCGCTCCCCAAGCTCCCTTTCATTCTGAGAGGGAACAGCGTCGATGTTTCCATATTGAGAAGGGCTGTCTCTCCTCTTGCGGTTGGTTTGATAGGGACGATACCCCACCGGCCAAGGGCTGCGGCCATCTTGCTCAGTCCTCTAGGAGGCCAGCCGATCAGGGTTTGGCGCGGCATACCTCTTGCTCATCTAGGGCGGTACTTCATCTGAGGGAATGACAGGTGAGGGGTGTGAGAGACATGCCGCCGTATCTCAATGACGTCGCACAAGCCGTCCTAGCTAGACGGGGGAAGACCATGCCACCTAGAGTCCGGAACAGCTCGAAAACTTCATCGAAAAAAATCGGACAGAAACATCGGGCCTGCCTGCGGTGCGATCGCATGTTCCCTTCAGAGGGTCCGTATAATCGGTTGTGCAAGGCTTGCCGGGAGTATCTCAACGCCTCGCCTACGCCGGATGAAGAATACACGCTTGGCTATGTGTAAGCCCGCGGAGCGATAGCCCGCCGCGACGGCAGACGTACAGCCGATTAATCGGCGGCGGCGTACCGTTTGAGGTCCATCGCGTTCTGCACGGCATAGCCCTGGGCATCGTTGTTAAAGTACACGAAGACGTCTAGGCCGTCGTTTACATAGTGCTTGAGGGATCTGGCTTGCGCTATGAGGGTCTGCTGGGGGTAGTTGCCGCCATGGCTAAGGCCGTGAAACCGCCAATACCCCCACTCGGTGGTAAGCTGTTGCGGATGGTTTGCCAGCAGGTCGTGGATGCATAACGCGGCGCCGTGCGCCCGCAAAATGCCGTACACTTCATCACAGAGCCAGCTGGGATGGCGAAATTCTACCGCCCAACGGTAGTGGCGTGGGGCTGCCTGGAGGAAGGCAGTCAGGCGTGCTGGATCGACGCGCCAATGGGGAGGCAACTGCACGAGGATGGGCCCAAGGAACCCGCCAAGCCGGCTGGCCCGCTCGAGGAAACGCTTGATGGGCTCATCAGGCTCTTGAAGATGCTTGAAGTGCGTGGCATAGCGGCTGAACTTTAGCGCATAGCAAAAACCTTCAGGTGCCTGGTCCCTCCAAGCCTCGAAAACCTGCGCTTGAGGCAATCGGTAAAACGTATTATTGATTTCTACGGTATCAAAGTGGTGGGCGTAATAGGTGAACCACTGCTGCTTGGGCAGGTCAGGCGGGTAGAAGACCTGCTGCCAATGCGCGTACTGGTAGCCTGAGGTCCCGATGCGAAGCTGGCCTGCCTTCTGGCTCATTCAGTCCCCCTGTACGTCCTCGATGATCCTGTCAAGCAGAATGGCGGCACTTCGGCGTCAGACAGCATCTCTATCATCGTATCTTCCCGATTCATGGCCATCCGCAAGACCTATGCCAGTTTGCCCCTTCAGGCCTGGCGTTGGGCCGCATCAGACCTCCCGCTCGGCGTCCGGCATTCCCACTACGCTTGCCGTTACCCCTCCGGCCTAGGTCCTACCCTTTCTATCGCGTTTGGACTCCGAGTCTTCATCACGGTGTGGCGTGCGGGCATGACGCCAAGATAGCATAGTACCATTATGCCCCGGAGGCCTCTACGGTGTCTCGGCAGCGAGTTCTGGGGCAGGGTGTTGACCATCATGGTATAGGATAGCCCCAGGACCGCTCTACAGATAGCCGACAGCTGGGGCAATAGAGTGCATCGATGCCATGCCGTTGATACTTTTCAAGAGATAAAGGAGGACGCTGCCGATGTCATGGCATGCGGTCGCAATCGAAGCGCTGCTCAAAAAACTCGCCGTCGACCCCTCACAGGGCCTGAGCCGCGACGAGGCGCAAGCACGTCTAGATGAACATGGGCCGAACGTGCTGGAGGTGGAGGAGGGGCCCTCGGCCTGGAAGATCCTCCTCAGCCAGTTCACCGATGTGCTCATCGTCATCCTGCTCATCGCCACCGTTCTGTCCGCTTTGGTCGGTGAGCTGTTCGATGCCGGCCTCATCCTGAGCATCGTGATCTTTTCGGCCGGGCTCGGCTTTGTCCAAGAGTACCGGGCGGAGCGAGCCGTCGAGGCGCTGCGGGAGATGCTCTCTCCCACCGCCACCGTGGTGCGCGGCGGCGAAGAGCTTGAGGTTTCGGCGCGGGAGGTGGTGCCGGGAGACGTGCTGCTGCTAGAGGCGGGCGATCGAGTGGCCGGGGATGCGCGGGTCCTCGATAGCCACGATCTCAAGGTCGACGAAGCAGCCCTCACCGGCGAGTCGGTCCCGGTGGCGAAACAACCCGAAACATTGCCTGACGACACCCAGGTCGCGGATCGCCACAACATGCTGTTCATGGGGACGGCGGTGGTCTATGGGCGGAGTCGTGCGGTGGTGGTCGCCACGGGCATGGACACCGAGTTCGGCCGGATCGCCAAGGACGTGGGGACAGCCGAAGAGGTCAAGACCCCGCTCGAGCGCCGCACGGCGGAGATCGGCAAGTGGCTGGGAACGCTGTCGTTGGGGATCGTCCTCCTGGTGGTAGCGGTGGGGATCGCCAGACAGCTCTGGGGGGGCCGGGACCTGAGCCTGGAGTTCGCCATCAGCTTGGCCATGTTCAGCGTATCGCTAGCCGTAGCCGCCGTACCCGAGGCCCTGGCGGGCATTGTCACCGGCACCCTGGCGGTGGGCATGCGGCGTATGGCGCGCCAGAACGCCCTGGTGCGCAGGATGCCGGCCGTGGAAGCCCTCGGTTCCATCACCGTGATCTGTGCCGACAAGACCGGCACCATCACCCGGGGCGAGATGACGGTACGGAAGATCTACACGGGGGACGGCATTGTGGAGGTGACCGGAGTGGGTTATGCGCCGGAAGGCGCCTTCGAGCCCGCGGACGCCGGGGAGCGGCTGTCGCAGCTGCTGAAAGCTGGATTGCTATGCAACGACGCCGATCTGACTCAGGAGGAAGCATCCTGGCGCATCCACGGCGATCCTACCGAGGGTGCGCTGGTGGTGCTGGCGGCCAAGGCCGGCCTGCCGATCCATGACCTGCGAAGCAGCCATCCGCGCATCGACGAAGTCCCCTTCAGCTCCGAGCGCAAGCGCATGACCACCGTCCACCACACCCCCGAGGGCGGTAACATGGCCTTCATGAAGGGGGCGGCCGAGGTAGTCGTCGAGCGTTGCGACGCCGAACTCAAGGCCAACAGTCCAGTACCCTTGAACGAGACACGGCGTCGGGCGATCGCGGAGACGGCCGAGCAGATGGCCGCCGAGGGCCTACGGGTGCTGGCTCTGGCGTACCGGGGAGTGGAGCAGGCGTCTGGCTCATCCGCGGAGCTGGAGCGCGCGATGACCTTCCTGGGGCTGGTGGGCATGATCGACCCGGCGCGTGACGAGTCGATCGAGGCGGTCAAGGCTTGCCGGGCCGTCGATATCCGCCCGGTGATGATCACCGGCGACCACAAGCTCACCGCCGTCGCGGTGGCCAAGGAAGTGGGCATGTTCCAAGAAGGGGATGAGGCTCTCACCGGCGCCGAACTGGAGGCCCTCTCCGATCAGGACTTCGCGCAACGGGTCGCGCGCGTGAGCGTCTACGCGCGGGTGTCCCCCGCCGACAAGATAAAGATCGTGCGCGCCTGGAAGCAACGCGGCGACATCGTGGCCATGACCGGCGATGGGGTGAACGACGCCCCCGCCCTCAAGCATGCAGACGTGGGGGTGGCCATGGGCATCACCGGCACCGAAGTGGCCAAAGAGGCCGCGGATATGGTGCTCGCCGACGATAACTTCGCCACCATCCTCAAGGCCGTCGAGATGGGGCGCTGGATCTACGATGATATCCAGAAATATCTCACCTATCTGGTGTCGGCGAACCTTGTAGAGGTGGTGGTCATCGCCGGCATCGTCTTGTACAAAGGGGCGGAGTATCTCCCGCTCCTCCCCGCCGCCATTCTGTACATCAACCTAGTTACCGATGGGTTACCGGCCATCGCCCTGGGCTTCTCCCCCCCGGAGCCGGACGTCATGCGAAGACCCCCCAGGGACCCACAGGAAAGCGTCTTTTCGCTGGAGGTGAAGGCGTTCATGCTGATCGCCGTGGCCTTCACGCCAGTGTTTTTCTGGAGCTTCTTGCGCGGCGAAACGCTGCTGGAGGGCCGTACCGACCTGTTTTTCCTGTTTCTGCTCTTTGAGCTGATCTTCGTGTTCAATCTCCGATCCTTGCGCTACAGCCTGCTGCAGGTGCCGCCCCACGGCTGGCTGTTGGCCGCGGTGGCGGGGAGCCTGGCTGTCACCACCGGCGTCGTGGCGTTGCCGCGGGTGCGAGAGGCCTTCGGCATTGGGATCCCCGATCTGGCAGAAATCCAGATCGTGCTGGCGGCGGCGGTTGCCGTTACCGTTCTGAGCGAACTCGTCAAGATCGCTTTGCGAAGGCGGCAGGAAAGCCTGGTCACCAAAGCCTTACAGGCACGGCGACGATAGGGCCCTCTCCTCGTCGATTTCGAACAGCCTTGGCCGAGTCAACAGCATTTAGGCCGCCGCTGGCCTGCTTGGGGGCCTCGGCGCGGTAGAATAGGACACCAGAGCGCTCAGCGTCTGATGGGGTCCAAGGACGGCAAATGCCCTACCACGGGAATTATGACGCGATCGTCATCGGCGCCGGGCCAAATGGCCTGGCAGCCGCCATTACACTCGCCCAGGCCGGGCGCTCAGTGCTGGTCTGCGAGGCCAAGGAGACCATCGGCGGCGGGGCGCGGTCGGCCGCCCTCACGCTGCCAGGCTATGTCCATGATGTGTGTTCAGCGATCCATCCCCTCGCGGTGGTATCGCCCTTCTTTCGCACCCTGCCCTTGCATCAATACGGTCTCCAATGGGTGTATTCGCCGGCGGCAGTTGCGCACCCATTCGACGACGGGACGGCGGCCCTCCTCAATCGGTCGGTCGAGCTGACCGGAGAGACCCTAGGCCAGGACGCCGCGGCGTATCGGCGGCTGATGGCACCTCTGGTCGCCTCCTGGAGGCTGCTCGAAGCGGCCTTGCTGGGGCCGCTGCGGCCGCCACGCCACCCACTGGCACTGCTGCGCTTTGGCGTTCGGGCGCTGCGCTCAGCGCGGGCCTTGGCGGAAAGCTGGTTCAATGGTGAAGCGGCGCGGGGGCTGTTCGCTGGCTTGGCCGCCCATGCCATCATGCCGCTTGAACGGCCGCCGAGCGCCGCCTTCGGCCTCATCCTGGGCATTTTGGGGCACATCGTCGGCTGGCCCGTCCCGCGCGGCGGGGCGCAACACATCTCCGATGCGCTGGCCTCTTACCTGCACACGCTGGGCGGGGAGATCCGCACCGGGATGCACATTGCATCGCTGGAGGAGTTGCCCCCGTCCCGCGCCGTCCTCTGCGACGTGACCCCCCGACAGTTGCTGCAGATCGCCGGCCATCGACTGCCAGCCGGCTATCGGCGCCAGCTGCAGCGATATCGCTACGGTCCCGCTGCCTTCAAGGTCGACTGGGCCCTTGATGCGCCCATCCCATGGCGGGCGTCGGCCTGTACGCGCGCGGCCACGGTGCATGTTGGCGGTACCTTGGCGGAGATCGCCACCTCGGAACGAGACGCCTGGGAGGGGAGGCCTAGCGACAGGCCCTTCGTATTGGTGGCGCAGCAAAGCCTGTTCGATTCCACCCGCGCACCGCCTGGGAAGCATGCGGCCTGGGCCTACTGTCACGTCCCTCATGCATCGACCTTCGACATGACGGAGCGCATCGAACGCCAGATCGAACGTTTTGCGCCGGGATTCCGGGAGCGCATTCTGGCGCGCAGCATCCTCGCTCCTGAGGCGCTTGAACGCTACAATCCGAACTATGTCGGGGGCGACATCAACGGCGGCGTCCAGGATCTCTGGCAGCTCTTTACGCGCCCGGCTTGGCGGCTTGTGCCGTATACGACGCCGGTGTCGGGCCTCTACATCTGCTCAGCCTCGACGCCGCCCGGCGGTGGGGTGCACGGCCTGTGCGGCTATTTTGCGGCGCGCGCGGCGTTGCGCGCCAGCCTCCGGGACTAGAGCTCGCCAGCCCACAATTCTCTTGTCGGCATGGTCGCGCCCCCGGTATGGGACCTGCCGCACTCCGCGGTATGCCATTGCAGCTCTCGCCAGCGACGGTCGGACGAGCAGCTGTTCTGGGTGCCCACACACAGAGAACCAGCGAACAGCCGAGATCGCCGGCATAGCTCTTGCTCCCTTGTCCCATCATCGATAGGAACGGCCAACGGCATCGTGCCTCACCATCCGCCCCTGATGTCATGCCCCACATCGGCCGACGACGACCCAAGCCCACCGGCGGAAAGCAGGCGAGGCCAAAGGAGAACGTTTATCAGCCAGCAACCCTGCCCTCGGCTCGCGCCAGAGACCTGGTGGCGCTTCAGGCGATCTTTCGCGTTGCAGGGCTTCAGGTTTTCTCTCCTTTATAGGTCAGAACCCGGCCCCAGAGGCTCTTCGTGCCCCAGATACCGGAGCGCAGGGTTTCCAGCTGGACGATTTGGCTGTGGTCCACAAAGAGATTGACCTCCGGGCCATAGTTCTTGATGTACCAGGCGAATACTGCGGGATCCGCCGCCTCGAACATCACGCGTTCCAAACCCAGGGCGTTGACGAACTTGGCCGGCACGTCGGTGCGCCAGCTGCGCACGCTTTCGGTGATGCCCTCGGATTCTACCATGATCATGTAAGCGCCGGCGTCGAGGAAGCGTTTAGCTTGGATGATCGCCCATTCAGGGTCGCGCGTGCCCTCGGCCTCCAGCTCTTCGGCGGTGCTGGTGCCGCCGGCGCCAAACTGGATGCCCACCTCCGGCTTCGCCTTCATGCCAGCCTTCTGCACCCGCTCGATAAGCCGTAGGATGTCCTCCGCCGGGATGCTGATGAAGCCACTGGAGATCTCCACGATGTCGAACCCCAGCGCCTGGCACTCGGCGATGTAGTGCTCCACGGCCTCAGGACCCTGAGTGAGCACGTACTCGATGAAGCCCCCGGTCGACACCAAGACGTCATGCGTGTGGCACAGCTCGATGAGTTCGCGCACGGCCTGGCGGGGCATGAGGGCGAAGGAGCCGCCGGCGAACTTCAGGGCATCGACATAGGCCCCCATGGTCTCGAGGATGTCCTGCAGATAGTGCTTGCCCATCACCGTGTAGAGCGGCCCCCGTATCTCAGTGAGGCCGCAGCTTCGGGGCTTTGCCTGGCGTTGATTGACCCGCAGAAATGCAAAAGCTCGGTCTGCCGTGTCGCCTTGAAACATAGCCTTCTCCTCTCTCCTCGTGTCTCACGCCTGCCCCTCCTGCGGCTATGCCTGGACCTGGGCGAGTAGGCGCATGAGTTCTTCCACCGGCATCGTCTCCACATGCTCGACCGCCGCGACGACGTCGCGGCGCAGGGCGACATCGCTGTAGGGGGCGCTCAGGCGCTCGAACTTGTCGACCACCGTCTCCCAAGACATGGGATGGGTGGGGAATCCCTCATAGTCGCGCTTCTCCTTGACTAACACCCTGCCGTCCTGAAGATAGATCCGCACCAGGCAAGGCATCTCCTCAGGAAAGCCGGCGCTGTATGCGTCGTTGGGACGCACGAACACCTTCCTCAAGAGCGCCTGCACATCTTGTCGGTGGATACGCTCTGGGGTGTATTGTTCGGGCATCACCTGCCCGTCGAGGATGGCCACCGCCGCCATATACGGCAAGCTGTGGTCTGCCTCTTCCTTCGTGTGCACGAGGCTTTTGTCCCCCTCTTCGCCGCCGCCGATGATATGGTAGGCGACGTCGAAGATCTCGATCTCCACCCGGAGCACCTCAGACGCCGTAAAGCCATCTTCATCCTTGAGCTCCAGGATAGCTTCCAGGGCCGACTGGGAGTGGTATTCCGCGTTATATTTTTTGATGCCGGTGCGGGTGACCCGCTCCAGGTCTTCCTTGGACCAGTCCATGTAGAATGGCCCGGCGATCGCCTCCATAAAGCCCTTCTTGCCCTCGAACACCTCTCTTGGCCCGGTGATGCCGCGCATCGCCAGGAAAGCGGCGTGGGTGCAGCCGAACGCGGTGTTGGGGTAGGCCAGGCCCTTCCAGTGCGACAGCGCGCCCGTCCGGGTCACGCGCAGGGCGTTGAAGGGCGTGCCGCTTAGCGCTAGGGCGTTGACGGTGCGCTCGATGTCCAACCCCAGAGCCTTTGAGACCCCTGCTGCCACGGCGTAGGAGCCCTGTGTGGTGTGGTCAAAGCCTTTATGCCGCACTGGCGCGACATCGCTGAGGCGGCACTGCACCTGGTAGGCCACGGCCAGTGCCGTCAGCAACTCCCGGCCACTCCGTTGGGCATACTGCGCGGCGGCCAACACCGCGCCTAGGTTGTCGCTGGGGTGACAGCTTTCCCCTTTGGCGATGTAGCTATCGTTGAAGTCGAGGTAACGTACCAAGGCGCCGTTGTACAGGGCCGCTCGGTCGGGCGCCGTGCGTCCACCGCCGATCAAGGTGCAGTGGCCCTGTCCGCCAAAGTCCTCGATGTGTTGACGCAGCAGCCGGATCGGTTCGCCTGACAGCGCCCCGATGGCACATCCCAGGCTGTCGAGAATCCTGAGCTTCAACTGCTGCCGGGCTAGTTCGGAAAGATCCTCGTAAGAGGCCTGTACTACGAATCTTGCCAGATCCTCTGCCGCGGTCATGAGCACCTCCTCTTGCCTCGTTTTGCAGGCGCGCACGGTAGGTGGTGCAAAGGCGATGCCCGCCTGTGCTGTGCAGGCTCAGCGTGGAAGAGCCGAGGCACGGCGCGCCCTCATCATGGGCCGGTTGTCGTGACAGTGCGGCGCGAGACAGCATACAACGATCCCGGTCTGATGAACGGTAAGGGGCCGCATGAACGGGGAGCTTCGCGGGCGCTGGGGACAACCCCGTCGGGCGGCCATGACGCCTCAGCTATCGGACTCGTGGCATGATCTCCCTCCATGCACAGCCGTGTTGCACATGGCCGAAGCCCGGGATCCCAGGTGCGAAAGCGACTCTTCTCCATGTGTTCCCGCCGCGAGTGCAGCTATAGCCTTGACGAGATCCATAGGCCGATCAGCCGTCTCGGAGTCAGCGAGGACGGGAAGGCGATACGCGGCAAATGCAGCCGATATAATCTCATGATACCAAGGAGAGGGGGCGGTCTCAAATCAGAGGGTGCGCCTTCGAGCTGCCGTCCACGCCGGCGCGTGAGCGTTTCATCTGTTTTCGACGTGTCGCGTCGAGCGGAGTCCAAGGGGCGACCCATGGAGAGCGGCCTGCGAAGAACCCCCGGGCATTGCCAGAGATTGGCGACAGCACACGATGAATGGACCACAGCTCATCGCCCGACCCAACCTTTCAAAATGAGCGGCGTCATGAGCTGTCCTTTTCGTCTAGAGAGCGCTGTGGATCTCTGACCGACTATCTGACCGCGCTTCGACAAGGCGAGCGGCCCGTCGCCGCCGAATCAGGCACCACAACGCTCTCAGCGGTGACGACCAGCGCCGGCTGGCGGAGGGCGATGGCATCGGTCTTGCCTTGCATCATCCCGAAAGAACGAGCGAGAACCAAGAGCGGCCCGGAAAAGGGCAGCATCACGCCCATAGCGAAAGGATGGCGATTATACAAACGCCCATGCAGCGATCCCCGCAAACGCCGCAATACTGGCGCTATCTCGTCTAGTTTCTCATCTTGGGGTTCCTCTTCTTCATGCTGAGGCCACCGGAGGGAGATCCTCATGCCGCCGACCTCTCCTACACCGCCTTCAAGGAGCAGATCACACAAGGAAATGTCCAAGAGATCACCGTGCAAGGTCAGAAAATCACCGGCACCTTCAAAAATCCCCTGAAGGTTGACAGCGAGACGCATGCTCGGACGTACCCACGTTTCGCCACGACCATGCCGTCCTTCAACGATCCCGAGCTCATGACGCTCCTCGAAAAGCATGCGGTGATCATTCACGCCGAGCCGGAGGAGAGTTCGTGGCTCGGCATTGTGTTGCTGAGCGTGCTGCCCTGGCTTCTCTTCCTCGGGCTGTTCCTATACCTCGGCAAACGCATGCAGGAACGGATGGGGGGTACCGATGGTGGGCTGTTTGGCTTCGGCCGGTTGAAGGCTAAGCGCTATGAGAAGGTGAACAACAAGGTGCGGTTCGCCGATGTCGCCGGGCTCGCCAACGCCAAGCGAGACTTGCAGGAGATCATCGAGTATCTGCGCGACCCCCCGCGCTTCCGCAGGCTGGGCAGCGAATTGCCCAAAGGCGTCTTGCTGATGGGGCCGCCGGGAACCGGCAAAAGGCTGCTGGCGCGGACGACGGCCGGATAGGCCAATGTGCCGTTCTTCAGCATCAGCGGTTCGGAATTCGTCGAGATGTTCGTCGGCATCGGCGCGTCACGCGTCCGCGACATGTTTCAAAACGCCAAACGCGAGGCGCCGGCGATCATCTTCATCGACGAAATCGACGCCATTGGCCGAACGCGCGGGGCTGGGCTGGGGGAGGTCATGACAAGCGCGAGCAGACCCTCAACCAGATCCTGTCCGAAATGGATGGCTTTGATCCCCAGCAATCTGTCGTGATCATGGCCGCCACCAATCGCCCCGACGTGCTCGACCCGGCCTTAGTGCGACCGGGGCGCTTCGATCGCCAGATCACCCTCGACCTGCCGCAAAGCCAGGCATGGCACCAGATGCTGCGGGTGCATACGCAAAAGGTGCCGCTGGCCGATGACGTCTATCTCGAGCGCGTCGCGGCGCGAACCGTCGGCTTCTCCGGCGCCGATCTGAAGAATCTCGTCAACGAAGCCACCCTGCTGGCTGGGCGCGAACACAAGCGCCAGTATCTCCTCGATCGCATCGCCGTGAGGCTTGGCGGCAGGGCGGCGGAGAAGTTGACGTTCCGCGATGTGACGTCTGGGGCAGCGCAGGATCTCAAGCAGGCGACGCAACTGGCGCGCCGCACGAAGTCGAGCCCGCTGTCCCGGCAGGGGGCGCCGAAGGGGACGAAGGGCAGAGGTAGGCGCCGGGTGGAACGCTTCACCATAGACTGCCGACCGTCAACCGGATGGTATGCACCAGGGGCGTCGGATAGACGCCCAGCCACACCAGCAACACCAGCAGCATGGCGAGCGCGAGATGCCCCATCCGGGAGAAAGAAGGGGCTGTCCCGGCAACCTGGCGGATCTCTTCCTCTGGGAGCAGGCTGTAGATGACAACCAGGAGGCGTAGGTAATAGAACACGCTGATCGCGCTGTTGATCACCAGGAGAATCACCAGGAGCCATAACGATGATTCGATGCCAGCCGCCAGCACATAGAATTTGCCGACGAACCCGGCGGTGAGCGGGATTCCGGCCAGCGACAGCAGAGCGGCCGTCAAAATCACCGCTAACCATGGCCGACGCCAGAACAGACCGCGGTAGGCCTCGAGCGCCTCCGCATCATGGTCTTTTTCTGATACGACGGTGACGACGCCGAAGGCCCCCAAGGTCGTGACCATGTAGGCCACCAGGTAAAACGTCGCCGCCTCCACGGCCCGCGGGCCGCCGGCGACGAGGGCCACCAGCAGGTAGCCGAGGTGGGCGATGGATGAATACGCCAGCAGGCGCTTGACGTTATCCTGCCACAACGCCAGCAGGTTGCCGACGAACATGGACGCCACGGCGATGAGGCCGAACGCCACCACTACGGAATCGTAGGGATAGACCCCGGCCTGAAAGAAGAAGCGCAATAATAGGGCAACGACGGAGCCCTTCGATACCGTAGCCACGAAGGCCGTCACCGGCGCCGGTGCTCCCTGGTAGACGTCGGGCGTCCACAGGTGGAAGGGGGCCACGGCCAGCTTAAAGCCGATGCCGACGACGATCAACGCCAGTCCTGTTAGCACGAAGACGTGGCGAGCCTCATCCTGAGCCACGAGGCCCAACGCCATGCGGTCGAACTCCAAGGTGCCCAGCTCGGCATAGATCAGGGCCATCCCGAAGAGCAGGAAGGCGGAAGAGGCCGCCGCCAAGATGAGGTACTTGAGGCCGGCCTCCAGCGCCCCTTCCTCGGTACCTTGGTAGGCAATGAGGGCATACAAGGAAACGCTGAGAAGTTCTAATCCCAAGAAAAGCGCCGCGAAGTGACGGCTCATGACCAGCACCAGCGCCCCCAACGTCGCCGACAAGAGAAGGATGTAAAATTCTTCCGGGTTGTCTTCGCGTTCCTCGAGATAGCCATAAGCCAGAGCGGCGACGGCGAGGCTGGCACCGATTAGCAGCGCCATGTAAAACAACCCGTAGCCGTCGAGAATGAAGAGGGCGGTGATCTGACTCGGCACGACCGAGCTAGCGGCCGCCAGGCTCGCTAAAGCCCCGGCCAAACCGATCCAGGTCAGCGCCGCGACTCCTCCATGGTGACGGCGGACGGCGACGGCCAACAGGACGACCAGTCCCGTGGCTGCGACGGTGAGGAGCGGCAAAAGACCGAGAACATCGACGGTGGCCATAGCATTACCTCTCCGGCATGCCCAATTGGTCGGCCAATTGTTGCAGCGTGCCCAACGTCGGGCCGGCGACGTCGATGACCGCTTGGGGGTAGAGGCCCAGCCACACCAGCACAACGATCATCGCCGCCATGGCAGCGATGTCACGGGTCGAGAGGTCGGGGACGCACCAGCCTTCAGTGCTAGGGCCGTGGAACGTGTGCTGTATAAAACGCAGCGCATAGGCAGTGGCCAACACCAGCCCTAAGGCGGCGATGACGGTCAGCCAAGGGCTGGCCCGGAAGGCCCCGACCAGAACCAAAAATTCGGCGACGAAGTTCCCCAGCCCGGGCAGTCCGAGGGATGCCATGGCCAGCACCATGCCTATCCCCCCCAGGCGAGGCACAGTCGACCACAGCCCCCCCAGACGCCGCAGATCGCGGGTGTGAAGGCGTTCTTGCAGAGCCCCCACCAGCATGAAGAGGCCACCGGTGCTGAGGCCATGGCAGATGATCTCGAGGACCGCCCCCTGCAGGGCCAACTCGTTCCAGGCGAACACCCCGAGTAGTACAAACCCCATGTGACTGACGCTGGTGTAGGCTACCAGACGCTTGAGGTCGGTCTGCGCAAAGGCCAGAACGGCGCCGTATAGGATGCCAACCACCCCCAACGCCATGGCCGCTGGCGCGAACATCCAAGCCTCCTCCGGGAATAGCGGCACCACGAAACGCAACAGACCGTAAGCCCCGGTCTTCAGGAGCAATCCGGCCAGAATGACGCTGCCCGCCGTGGGCGCTTCGGTGTGGGCATCCGGCAGCCAGGTATGTAAGGGGACCATCGGCAGCTTGACGGCGAACGCGACGAAGAAGCCGAGCATCAACCAAGGCGACGTCGGCGGCCCCAACGGCGTGCCAAGGAGCTGTGTGTAGTCGAAGGTGTAGACCCCGGTGTGTTGGTGGTGGATGAAGAACAGGCCCAGGATGGCCAACAACATCAACAGGCCGCTGGCCTGGGTGAAGATAAAGAACTTCACGGCGGCGTAAACGCGGTTTTCATGGCCCCAAATGGCGATGATGAGATACATCGGCACCAGCATCATCTCCCAGAAGAAGTAGAACAGGAACAGATCTAGGGCTAGAAAGACGCCGACGATCCCCGCCAGCACCCACAGCAGGTTGAAGTGAAAGAAGCCGACGCGGGTCTGAACCTCCGACCACGACCCGGCCACCGCCATGAGGCCCAAGAAAAAGGTGAGCAGGACCAGCAGTAGGCTCAGGCCGTCGATGGCCAGGTGCACGCTGATGCCGAACTGAGGAATCCAGGGCCACTGCACCGCCGCCAGCCAGGCGCCCGGTTCGACGAGTCCGACGCGGCCCTGGTGCTGAACCCACAACAGCAGGCCAAGGATCAGGTCGATGCCGAGGGCGACGACGGCCGTCCAGCGCGCCCAGTGCGCGCCCCAGCGCTCCAGGACCCAGGCCAAAAGGCCGCCCGCCAGCAAGATGACGATCAAGGCAACGAGGATCATAGGAAGACCACCAGAACCACCAGGGCCACGGCGCCAGCAGCGATGCTGGCCGCGTACCAGCGCACCTTGCCGGTCTGCGTGCGGCTGAGCACCCGATGGGCGCGCCGGCTGAGCCAGGCCGTGCCGCCCGAGACGGCGTCGATGAGGTCATTGCTGTTGACGGTTGCCAGCCACACGAAGGGCTCCACGACATAGCGCTCGTAGAGCCGGTCGAAGCCCCAGCCAGCCAGCCACCAACGGTATACCGCTGCCCCTATGGGCGCCGCCATGACCGCATCGGCCGCGCCAGGTCGACGCAGGAATAGCACATATGCCAGGCCGATGCCGAGCAGCGACACGGCGGTGATGATGATCTGCACCGTTAACTCCGTGCCGACGTCGGCATGGGCCTCGGCGGCCGGAAGGGCCGTTTGCATGAAATCGGAGAACAGCGTGACATGGCCCATGGTGCGGGGGATCTCGAGGTATCCTCCTACCACCGCGAGCGTGGCCAACACGACCAAGGCCACGCGCATGCGGGCACCGGGGCGCCAGTGGACCTCCGCCGTCATCGGCCCGAAGAACACGCGGAAGACGAGGCGAAAGATGTACAGCGACGTCAACAGCGTCCCGAGGACGCCCGCCGCCCACAGCCAGGGGCCACCTCCTGTGCCCTCCCACACCTGCCACAAAATCCAATCTTTGCTGAAAAAACCGGCGGTCACGAGCGGCAGTCCGGCCAGCGAGGCGGCGCCGATCAGAAACGTCCAGAAGGCCACCGGCAGTTGCCGGCGCAGGCCGCCCATGCGGAAGATGTCGTGCTCATGGTGTAAACCCAAGATCACCACCCCCGCCGCCAGGAAGAGTAACGCCTTGAAAAAGGCGTGGGTCATGAGGTGAAAGATGGCGGCCGACCAAGCTCCCACGCCAAGCGCCAGGAACATCAGGCCGATTTGGCTCATGGTGGAGTACGCCAGCACGCGCTTGATATCGCGCTGCGTCAGGGCGCTACAACCGGCGATCAGCATGGTGAGGGCGCCGATGACGGCCACTGCCGACAGCACCTGCGGCGCTAACGTGAACAGCCCGTGCAGGCGGGCGATGAGGTAGACGCCAGCGGTCACCATGGTCGCCGCGTGGATCAGCGCGCTCACCGGCGTGGGGCCGGCCATGGCGTCGGGCAACCAGGTCTGCAGAGGCAGTTGCGCCGACTTGCCCAGCGCCCCGCCCAGCAGCAGGGCGGCGACGGCCACGGCCATCGCCGATCCGGGTGGCCATGCCTGCGCTGCACGCGACATGAGGGCTTGGATGTCGAGGGTGCCAAGGTGGACGACGAGCAGAAAAAGGCCGATCGCCATGGCCGTATCGCCGATGCGCGTCACGATGAAGGCCTTGCGGGCCGCCCGTCCGTTCACCGGGTCCTGATACCAAAAGCCGATGAGCAGGTAACTACAGAGGCCCACTCCCTCCCAGCCGAGGTACAGCAGCAGGAGGTTGTCGGCCAACACCAGCGTCAGCATCGAGGCCACAAACAGATTCATGTAGGCGAAGAAGCGGCTGTAACCTTCCTCATCCTGCATGAACTCCGCGGCATAGAGGTGGATGAAAAAACCGACGCCGGTGACCACGGCCAGCATGACCAGGGCCAGGGCATCGAGGTAGAGGGCGATGCGCGACGAGAATCCCGCCACCGTCATCCACGTCCACAGGGTTTGCCCATAGGCGTACCCCGGCGGCGGTGTGCCCAGAAAGCTGACGGCCACCAGCGCCGTCAGCAGTGCCGATAAGCCCACCGTCCCGACGCCGACCAGGGCCACGCTGCGCCGCGCCAAATGCGGTCCCGCCACCATTAATGCCAGGGAACTGATGAACGGCAACGCGGGGATCAGCCATAAGAGTCCGAGCATGATCAGCCTCGCAGAAGGCTCGCCGCGTCCGCGTCGAGCGTCCTGAAGCGGTCGGACATCCGTAGCACCAGTGCCAGGCCGATGGCGACCTCGGCCGCCGCCATCGCCAGGATGAATATGAACATCACCTGGCCGTCGGCCTGCCCCCAGCGTGCCCCAGCCACCACGAATGCCAGTCCGGCGGCGTTCAGCATGATCTCGATGGACATCAGCATGAAGATCACATTACGCCGTACCAGCAGGCCGATCAGCCCCAACGCGAACAGCACGCCTGCCAGGAAGAGCCCGTGCTCCATCGGAACCGATGCCATGCCGATCCTCCGTCTCCTTCCCTCGATCGATGGTCCGACGACGCCCAAGATGGTAAGCCCCAACCATGGCCGCCAGCAGGAGCATGGCGGCGAGCTCGACGCCGATGATGTAGGGACCGAATAGCGCCATGCCCACCAGCTTTGGCTCCACGACATCTGGACCGACGGGTCGGCCGCCCCCATAGGTCAGGACGTAGACCAGCTCCGCGGTCAGGATCGCCGACAGGATGGTCGGGCCGATCCACATCCGCGGCTGGAGCCATTGACGCTCCTGTGCCGCCGCAGCCTCGCCCAGGTTGAGCATCATGACTACGAAGACGAACAACACCATGATGGCGCCAGCATAGATGATGACCTCGAGCGCCGCAATGAAGGGGGCGCCGAGGGTAAAGAAGATCAGGGCCACGGACAACAGCGAGACGATCAAGTACAGCAAGGCATGCACGGCGTGCAGCCGGGTGATCACCATGACAGTGGCAGCGATCGCCACCGCCGCGGCGAGATAGAAGATCACGGTCATGGACAGTCTCCCGCCTTGCCAACCCACGCACCCCTTCTCCCTCCAAGCCTATAAGCACTAGATTAAGCGAGGGAGGCACCAATTCTCCCCTCTCCCGGAGGGAGAGGGAGCCTGAGTGTAGCGCATATGCTCCCAGCCGCTCCCGGAGAGAGAGGGGGCTTGACTATGGTAGTAAACTCCGCACATCGACCGGCGGCGCCTCGTTCTCGGCTTCGCCCTTGTCTTTGCCGCCGATCGCCAGTCCTGCCACGCGGTAGTAATGGTAGCCCGGGTATTTGCCGGTGCCGCTGATCAGGAGGTCCTCCTTCTCGTACACCAGGCTCTGCCGGTGATACTCGCTCATCTCGAAGTCTGGGGTGAGCTGGATGGCATACGTTGGGCACGCCTCCTCACAGAAGCCGCAAAAGATGCAACGCGAAAAATTGATGCGGAAGAAGGCTGGGTAGCGCCGGCCGGTTTCATCTTCCGTGGCCTGTAGGGCGATGCAGTCAACCGGACAGGCCACAGCGCATAGATAGCAAGCGACACAGCGCTCGCCACCGTCCGGGTCGCGGGACAGGATGATGCGGCCACGCCAGCGGGGTGCAAGGCGTGGCTTCTCCTCTGGGTATAAAATAGTCGCGCGCCGTCGGAAGAGATGCGTGAACACGGACCACATGGTGCGCAGGATACTGAGCATAGCGTTGGCTCCCGGTTGATCTCCCTCTCCCCCTGGGAGAGGGCCGGGGTGAGGGCGGTTTGCCGCCTTACCCGAGCTTGCTTCACCCCGTCAGCAGTAACAGTAAGCCGCCCGTCGCCACCACGTTCAGCAGCGTCAACGGCAGCAGCACCTTCCAGCCATAAGCCATGAGCTGGTCATAGCGCGGCCGTGGCATCGAGGCGCGCAACAGGATGAAAAAGCCAATGAACGTAAAGGTTTTGAGTACAAACCACACGACCGGCGGCAGGAGCGGCCCCATCCAGCCGCCGAAGAACAGCGTGGTAATCATGCTGGAGATGAGCACGATGCCCAAGTACTCGCCGACGAAGAACATGCCGAATTTCATGCCGGAGTACTCGGTGTGGAAGCCGGCGATGAGCTCGCTCTCCGCTTCCGGCAGGTCGAAGGGCAAGCGGCGTGCCTCAGCGATGCCAGCGATCATGAACACCCCCAGTCCGAGCATCTGTGGGAGACAGAACCACAGACCGCGCTGGGCTTCTACGATGTCCCGCAAATTGAACGACCCGGCCAGTGCCACGACGCCCATCAGCGACAGGCCCATGAAGACCTCGTAGCTAATCATCTGAGCCGCCGCCCGTAGTCCGCCGAGCAGGGCGTATTTGTTATTGGAGGCCCAGCCCCCTAGCACGACGCTGTACACGCCCATGGAGGACATGGCCAAGAAAAACAGCAGGCCGATGTTGAGATCGACGATGCCAACCCCTGGCGCTACGGGGACGACGGCGAATGACAACAAGACGGTCGCGACGATGATGGCTGGGGCCAGGATGAACACCGTACGATCGGCAAACGGCGGCACCCAATCCTCTTTGGTAAAGATCTTCAGCATGTCGGCCAACACCTGCAGCAGCCCGAACGGCCCGACGCGATTGGGACCGTAGCGATCCTGCCAGAGGGCCAGCAGCCGGCGTTCGAGCCAGATCAGCCCGGCGCTCACCGTGAGCAGCACGGTGAGGAGGCCGACGATGTTCACGAGGGGCCACAGGACGTCTTCCACGCTCATGCTCCCCTCGACAGCTGGACCCAGGCCGGCAGGCGCAGCCATGGCACGCCCGGCAGGCCGACGGGTAGTCCGACCACACCTCTGGGCAGGCTTACATCGAGCTGAACCGGCAGGTGGAAGGCTGCGCCGGTAAGGCGCAGCTCCGCCGCTTCCTCCAAGCCAAGGCGCAACCCGGCGGCATCGTCCGGATGCAAGGCCAGGTACGGCCGCGGCACCCGCTCCGCCACAGCGGGCGACAGCGTGCTGAGCTCCTCGGCACCGAAAATGTGGTAAACGGGTACGAGCAGCCACTCCGCTTCGCGCCGGGCGAAGGCCGCCGGTACGCCGTCGAAGTAGGCCACCTTCCCTCCCGCTGGCGGCTCGATGAGCCGCAGTCCTGGATCTCCGCCCACTAAGGGTCCAGCGACCTCGCTCTGAAACTTGTTCACCGCTTGTGGTGAGTTCCAACCTGGTGCCCAGAAAAAGGGGATCAGCGACGGCGGCGGCTGCCCTCTGTAGCCTTCCATAGAGAAAGAGAGGGGAGCATCCGGGTCATCCGGCGGCTTGGGCTCGTGCACAGTGTGGTGCGCCAGCATCGCCGTGCGCCCGCTGTAGCGCGGCGGCTGGCGTGGGATCTTTTGGCCGGCGACGCGGAAATCCGCTGATGGGGCAACTTCCGAGATGCGTGCCAAGCTGGGTATGGCCTCGATCATGGCGTCAATAACGTCGTCCAGATTTTGCCAGGCGTTTAACTCATCCACCCCGACGGCGACCATGATGTCGCGCAGCCAACGCCAGCTCTCCTGGATCTGCCCGTCCGGCACGAACACTTGGAAGAAGCGCTGGGCCCGGCCCTCGCTGCTCACCAAGGTGCCGTCGGCCTCGGCGAAGGTGCCGGCGGGCAACACAATCTCAGCCCGTTCGGCCGTGGCGTGAGCCAGGTGGTCAATGGCGATCAAGTACCGGCAGCCCTCGAAAAAGGCGTTTACCGTCTCGGCATCAACCCGCCGGTAGAGGTCATTCTCCACGACGATGGCGGCCTCGGCGGCGCCATCGTCGACCGCTTTGAACGCTGCCTCTAGGCTGCCACCGCCCATCAGCGCCAGCCCCAGGCTGTTGCACTCAGGCACGGTGTAACAGAGGGCTGCCGGGCGGTCGCTGCGATGCAGCGCCCAGGCGACGTTGGCGGCGGCTTGGATGAGAGGTTCGTAACCGAGGCTGGCACCGCCGACCACCAGTGGCCGCTTGGCCCCCTGCAAGGCCGCGGCGATGCCTTTGACTAGGGTCTGCACCTCGGATGGCAGATCCGTTACGGCCGGGGCCTCGGCGTTCAAGGCATGCGCCACGGCGAACCCCAACCGGGCGATGTCATCCGGGGCGGCGCGGTAGGTCAGCGTCGCCACCTCGTCGAGCTTCGTGGCGCAAGGGGCGGCGAGGAACAGCGGGCCTTTGGCCGCTCCTATGGCCTCGCGTACTGCTGTGTCGTTCCACAGTGGGATCCGCAGCCGCTGGGCGATTTGCAAGGGTTGCTGGCGCACCGACTGGCGCAGCGCCAGGGCCAGCCGCGGGGCGACATTGGTGACGTCCTCGCCTAAGATCAGCACGGCGTCGCACTGCTCGACCTCGCGCAGGGACGGCGTGCGCGCCGGACCCCTCTGCAAGATATCCAGGATGGCGGTCACCAGGCGCCGCTCGCCCTCTGTCACCCCCATATAAAAGCGCTCTGGGCCAACCAGCGTGCGCAGCGCGAAGTTGGCCTCCAGCGAGGCGCGCGGCGAGCCGATGCCGATGACTTTCCGTCCCTCGGCGAACAGCGACGCGACGGACGCCAACGCCTCCTCTTTGCTCGTCGCCGTTGTACTTCCCTGCCGGCGCAGTAGGGGCTGACGCAGGCGCTGCTGATGATTCACAAAGCCATAGCCGAAGCGACCGCGGTCGCAGATGAAGTAGCCATTGACCTGGCCGTTGTAGCGGTTGAGGATGCGCCGCAAGGTGCCATATCGTTCGCCCGGGATGGTGTTGCAGCCCAGGCCGCAGTGTACGCACACCGACGGCGCGGTTTGTAAATCCCATTTGCGCGTGTAGTGCTGCTTCAGGGTCTTGTCGGTGAACACCCCCGTTGGGCAGACCTCCACTAGGTTACCGCTGAATTCGTTCTCCAGCACGCCGTCGGTGTGACGACCGAAGTAGACGCGGTTACGCGAGGCGAAGACGTCCAGGTCGCGCCCGCCAGCGTAATCGCGGTAGAAGCGCACGCAGCGGTAACACTGGATGCAGCGGTTCATCTCGTGGTTGATGAACGGGCCGAGGTACTGGTTACGGTAGGTGCGTTTCTGGAAGCGGTAACGTCGGTACACATGTCCAGTCATCTGCGTCATATCCTGCAGATGGCATTCACCCCCTTCGTCACACACTGGGCAGTCATGGGGATGGTTCACCATCAACCACTCGATGACGCTGGCGCGGAACGCCTTGGCGTCCCCGTCAGCGATGGAGATCCGGGTGCCGTCGCTGGCCGGCGTCATGCAGGCCATGACGATGCGACCCTGCTTATCGTGCTCGTCGCGAAACTGTTTCACGGCGCACTGGCGGCAGGCGCCCACTGACCCCATGGCTGGATGCCAACAGAAGTAAGGGAGGTCCATTCCCAGCGACAGGCAGACGTGCAGGAGGTTGTGGCTGGAGTCGGCCTCGTAGGGGCGGTTGTCGACGTAGATCTTCGCCATGCGTTACCTCCAGGGGCAGCGCTGCTCGCGAATATGGCGTTCGAAATCGCCGCGGAAATATTGCAGCGCGCTCTGCAGTGGCTCCATGGCGCCGGGGGCGAGGGCACAGAAGGTCAGGCCGAGCCCGAGGAATTTGGTATGCATGGCCAACGTTTCCAAGTCCTCTGGCTTACCCTGGCCGTCTTCGAGCGCCTCGAGGAGCCGCGCCACCCAGGGCAGGCCATCGCGGCAGGGGGTGCACCAGCCGCACGACTCCTGGGCGAAGAAGCGTTCGAGGTTGTGTACCATGCCGACCGGGCACGTCTGGTCATCGAGCACGATCATCGTGCCCGTGCCCAGGCGGCTGCCGGCCTGCTGCACTGAGCCGTAATCCATCTTGACGTCGAGGTGCTCCTCGACCAGGAAGTCGGTGGAGGCGCCGCCGGGCTGGACACCGCGGAAGGCGACACCATCGCGCATGCCGCCGGCATGCTCCTCCAGGATTTCGCGGATGGTGGTACCCATGGGCAATTCCCAGGCCCCCGGCCGTTTCACTTTGCCGCTCACGCCGTAGATCTTCGTGCCGCCGTCCTCGCTCCGGCTCAAGCCCTTGTACCAAGCGGCGCCGTGGTTGACGATGTGCGGTACGTTACACAGCGTCTCGACGTTATTGACGATGGTGGGCTTGCCCCACAGGCCGCTGACCTGCGGAAACGGCGGGCGGGCGCGCGGGGTGGCGCGTTTCCCTTCCAGAGCGTTCAACAGGCCGGTCTCCTCACCGCACATGTAGCGGCCGGCGCTGGTGTGCAAGTGCAGCTCCAAGTGATAGCCCGAACCCAGGATGTCGCGCCCTAGGTAGCCCGCCTCGCGGGCCTCAGCGATGGCTTGGGTCAACAGGCGCGCCGCGCGCGTGTATTCGGCGCGCAGGAAGATGTAGGCAACGTCCGCCTGAATGGCGTAAGCCGAAACGATCATGCCCTCCAGTAGCTGATGCGGATCGCCCTCGAGGAGTAGGCGGTCTTTAAAGGTGCCAGGCTCCATCTCATCGGCGTTGGCGATCAAGTATTTAGGGCGCGGCGCGTCGTCGCCCATGGGCACGAAGCTCCATTTCGTTCCGGTTGGGAAGCCTGCCCCGCCGCGGCCGCGCAGGTTGGCCTCCTTGACCAGCTCGGTGACCTCCTGCGGCGCCATGTGGCGCAGCGCCTGGCGCACCGCTTGGTAACCGCCGGCGCGCTCGTAGCCTCGGAGATCTAACGGCTCCTGGCCTGGCCTGATGCGCTCGGTGAGCGGTCGTTCCATCGGGGGTCTCCTGGGTATCGACTCCCTCTCCCTGCGGGAGAGGGCCGGGATGAGGGAAGTCTAACCATTCGATGGCGCCCGGCCTCCCTCACCCGTCTCCTCTCCCCGAGGGAGAGGGCTTTGCAGGGACGGGGTATCGTCGCTCATCATGTACTGCTCCAGGATGCGGTCGATCTTCTCGACGTCGAGGTCGCGGTACAGGGCCTCACCGATCATCAGCGCCGGGGCGTGATCGCAGGTGCCGAGGCATGGCACCGGCAGCAGGGTGAAGCGGCCATCGGCCGTCGTGTCACCCAGGGTAATGCCCAGGCGCTCCGCCAGGTGCGCCCGTAGTCGCTCATAGCCCATGATCCAGCAGCTAACGCTGTCGCAGAGCAGCAGCACATGCTTGCCCACCGCCCGGCGGAAGATCAGGTTGTAGAAGGTGGCGACGCCGTCGAGTTCGTCGGGCGTCATCTCAAGCAATGCGGCGATGTCGCGCAGGGGCTCGTCAGAGACCCAACCGCGGTGCCGTTGCACGATTTTCAGAGCCTCGACGCAGGCGGCGCGTTTGTGCTCGTAATGCTGGACCTCAGCGTCGATCTCCTGCTGCTCGACGTCGCTCAGCATGGTGGCCTTCCCTCATGATATATCTGCCTCTATCCTATCTCTTACGTCCTGCCCCATCCGCTCTCCCCTCATCCCGGCCCTCTCCCACCAGTGGGAGAGGGGGAAATACCACGGAGGGAGTGCATCGCGAGGATGCTTCCGCGCATTTCAACGATCGACGTCAGACATGACGAAATCCAGGCTCCCGAGGATCGCCAGAAGGTCGGGGAGGAGGTGACCTCGGCTGATCAGTGGGAGCGTTTGCAGGTGTGGAAAGGATGGCGTCCTGATGCGGACGCGGTAGGGAATGGTGTGACCATCGCTGATGAGGTAATAGCTATTGTTGCCTTTGGTGGCCTCGATGGCGATGGCGGCTTCGCCCGGGGGGATGACCGGCCCCCAACTGACGCTCAGGAAATGGCTGATCAGCGTCTCGATATCGTGCATGGTACGCTCCTTGAGCGGCGGCGTAGTCAAGGGATGATCGGATTTGTAGGAACCGGGCGGCATGTGGTGCAGGCATTGCTCGATGATGCGCAGGCTCTGGCGCATTTCCTCGACACGCACCACGGCGCGATCGTAACAGTCACCATGTTCGGCCGTGGGCACATCGAACTCGAAGTGCTCATAGCCGGCATAGGGGCGTACCTTGCGGAGGTCCCACGCCAGGCCGCAGGCTCGCAGGTTCGGGCCAGTCACGCCCCAATCGATGGCTTCGTCCAGGGTGTAAGCGCCAATGCCTTGGGTGCGCGCCTTGAACAGGCGGTTACGCATCACCAATTTGTCATATTCCGCCAAGCGGCGCGGCATGTACTGTAGGAAGTCGCGGACTAACCGGTCCCAGCCTTGGGGGAGGTCCTGCGCCACGCCGCCGATGCGGAACCAGTTGGGGTGCATACGGCCGCCCGTGATCGCCTCGACGATATCGAAAAGATGCTCACGGTCGGTGAACATGTAAAACACCGGCGACAGCGCCCCCACGTCCTGCGCAAAGGTGCCGTAATAGACCAAATGGTTCGAGATCCGGAACAACTCGACCAGCATGATGCGGATGACCTTGGCTCGGTCAGGCACCTCGATGCCGGCTAGCCGTTCCACCGTGAGAAGGTATGCTAGGTTGTTCATCACCCCGCTGAGATAGTCGACGCGGTCGGTGTAGGGAATGTAGGTATGCCAGGATTGGCGTTCCCCCATCTTCTCGGCGGCGCGGTGGTGATAGCCGATGTCAGGCACGAGGTCGAGGATCTCCTCACCGTCGAGCTGCAGGATGAGGCGCAGCACGCCGTGCGTGCCGGGATGTTGCGGCCCAAGGTTGAGAAACATGAATTCGGTGTCGCCCCTCGGCTCCATACCCCATGCCTCGGGATTGAAGCGCAGGGCCTCCTCCTCTGCCTCCTGTTTTTCGTCGGGGAGCTGAAAAGGGCCCATCTCCGTGGCACGCGCCGGGTGCTCCTTGCGCAGCGGGTGGCCGTTCCAGGTCGGCGGCATGAGGATGCGGCGCAGGTTGGGATGCCCTTCGAAGGTGACGCCGAACATATCCCACGCTTCACGCTCATACCAGTTCGCCGCCGGCCACAGATCGACGATGCTGCGGATAGAGGGATAGCTGCCCTGAAGTGCCACCTTGAGGCGTATCTCGGCGTTACGCTCGTATGAGAGCAGGTGGTAAACGACGGTGAACTCGCTGGCCGGTTGGCCCTGCCGGTTCGCATGGACTCGCTCATCGACGACGCTCAGGTCATAGAGCACGCGGTACGGCGGTGCCGCTTCGAACTTCAAATAACGCAACACGTCGCGCACCTGTTCTTTGGGCACCCACAGCGTCGGAATGCCGTCACGGGTCGGTTGCGGGCTGACCGCTATGGCGCTGAACTTCTGCTGCAGATCGTCCACGATATGAACGGCATGGCTCATCGGATACGACCGCTGGTGTCATAGAGTCCTGTGATCAATTTCTTCTTCCCCTTGCATCCGCACCAAATCGGCAGGTGCATCCACCAATACCGCGCTTAGCAGCGCACAAAGACCGCAGCGCGCCAAGATTGCCCGGACAGCCTGGGAATATTCCCATCGACGTTACACTACATCCGGCGGGCGCAGCTCCGTCGCCTGCTGGCGCTCAGCACGCTTGAGGTCGCGCATGGATGGCAGCGGCGGACGCTCAACCTCCTGCGGGCCGACGACCCAGCTCAACGGGCGCCGCTCCTGACCGACGGCTTCCTGCAGTAGCAGTAAACCTTCCAAAAGGGCGTCGGGGCGTGGTGGGCAACCCGGCACATACAGGTCCACTGGGAGGAACTTATCCACGCCTTGGACGACGCTGTAGATGTCGTACATGCCGCCGGAGTTGGCGCAGGAGCCCATCGAGATCACCCAGCGCGGCGCCATCATCTGCTCGTACAGGCGTCGGATAATCGGCGCCATTTTGATGAACACCGTGCCGGCTACGACCATCACGTCCGCCTCTCGCGGGGAAGCGCGTAGGACCTCGGAACCGAAGCGGGCGATGTCGTACTTGCTGGTGAAGCTCGTCGCCATTTCGACGTAACAGCATGAGAGGCCGAAATTGAAGGGCCATATCGAATTCTTCCGTCCCCAAGCCACGAGATCCTGGAGGCGTGCTAACAAAAGATGGCGCCGCACTGCATCCTCGAACGTGCCGCGGTCGACCTCAGGCGGGGGCGTCTTCCCCGTTTTGCTCAGCCACCAACGCATCGGTGATGTGTCCCTTTCAAGGTGTTATGAAGTTGGTGATCGTGCGCTCGATCTCAGCGGTGCACCGCTACGGCCGAGGTCGTTCCGCTGCCTGAGGCGGCCGGTCAAGCGTAGCGCCCTCCCCTGGGCGGACCAGTCGAGCGCGCCCTGACGCCATTCGTAGAGCAACCCCGCCGCCAGGATGCCGACGAAGACAAACAGGCCGGCATAGCCAGGCCAGCCCACCTCACGGGCCGCGATGGCCCACGCGAAGATGAACACCGCTTCGAGGTCGAAGATCACGAAAAACATGGCGATCAGATAGAACTGCGCCGAGAAACGTTGCCGTGCCGACCCTGTGGGTACCATGCCCGATTCGTAGGGATCGCCAGTGGCGCGCTCTCGATGACGTTCCCCTAGGAAGGCCGACAGCGCGAGCATGCTCACCACCAGTCCCAGCACGGCTATCGCATACACGACGAACGGCCAGAGGCCGATGGATTGCATCGTTGAGGTGTCCAAAGTCTATGCTCCGCCTGGGCAGTGCGCCGTCTCTTCTGCTTGGGAGGCCCTTCTGCCTCGTAAACCCCTGTGCTGCGCCCTTGCACAACGGACAGAGAGCGCCTGAATGACAAGGCAAATCTTGTACCGGAGACCGCGGTTGTCTCGTTCCGTCCTGGATGTTCGATGTTTGTCCGACCTTTTCGTCTCCGCGCTCCGCCCTGTCCTTCCCGATCCCCTCTCATAGTAAGAAGAACGGGCGGCAAAGTTATCGATTTGAGAGATATCTCATGTCATAGAGGGGAGAGACCTTCCGTCGCTTCGGGCTGGAGGTCTGTTTCGCGTTGTGGCGATGGCTGGTGGTTGTCAATTTGAGAGAGACAGTGCACACGCAGAAAGCTGTGCAAGGGCACGGGGATTGTGGGATCCTCGCGCCCTCGGCGGCACTAGCTCATCGGCTTAGCGCCCGGTAGTCCCCGGTCGCTCGCTTGGCGGAGGCGAGGTGCGCTCCCGCGTACCTGTCGTTCTGCCCGCACCGGCCGGCCGCTCCCAGCTAGGAGCGTTCTTGAGTTCCTCTTGGCTCATGGCCACGATGAAACCGCCGCCTTCCGGTGCTGGTTTAACCTGGTTCCAGGGGATGGCCACGGACTTGGCGCCGATGCCCAACATCCCGCCGCCGGTCGATACCACGACCTGCTTAATCTTCGCTTCCTGCGGATCGATCACCAACTCTTCGATCTCGCCGATATCCTCGCCCTGCTGATTCTTGATATCGGCCCCGATTAAGCGGCTGGCGAACCACTCATTACCAGTCATCTGTCCCGTGGGCGTCCCGGCGGTCTGGGCGAGCGCGCCTGTCGTCAGTAACAACCCGACGATGGAAAAGACGGTGGCCGCAAAGATTAACCTGCGCATACATTGACCTCCTTCGGTGACGTCTTGTTCTCCCTCACTTCACAAGTAGACACTTCAGAGAACCCTGCGGTGGCGAGAGACCTCTGCCGCCATGATAGCTGGCATCGGAGGGCGATTACCCGGCTTATCGAGATCGCCGTGTCCACACAGCCGGTGGTCTCGCCTTGCAAGGGTTGCAATTTGATGCAGAGCAATCACCGTGCCACCGGACTCCCGGCTCACTGGTAGCCTGCCCCCACATTGCAGGAATGTGAGGGAGGGGGGAGGGCAGACTATGAGCATTTTCGAAATGATCGGCGCCGGGTGCGGCGCTGGTCGTCCTGAGGTCTACGTGTCTGCAATGCCGGTAGGACCTCCTGTTGATAGAAACGGATAAAGCCCTCCTGGTCCGGCCCCACCTGGTGGACACAGATATGGTCGTAGCCGGCTGCGGCGAACTCTTTGATCGCCGCGATATGCTGCGAGGCATCGGCGCTACAAACCATCGCCCTGGCGAGATCGTCCTCACTGACGCGGGCGATCGCTTTGACGAAATAGGCGGGCAACGGCAGTTCGATGCTCAAGGTACGGAGAGCTGTGCTGAGCCACCAACGGTGGGCGGCGCGGCGCGCCTCTGCCGCATTCGCAGTCCAACAGATGGTCATCTTCCCGTACCGGGGCTTGCCCTTCCCCCCCGCTTCCTCGAACCGTTGCACGAGTTTTGTATCGGGGGTGCTACCGATGAACCCATCGCCGAGCCGCCCGGCGATCTCGGCGATACACAACCCGTTACCGGCGATCAGGATCCCCGGCGGTTCCGCAGATGGGGTATACACACAGAGATTCTCGATGGAATAGTAACGCCCCCAATGATTCTGCACGCCGCCGCGCCAGAGGAGCCGAATCACCTGCACCGTCTCCTCGAGCACTTCCGGTTGAACTGCCGGAAACGGCCAAGAAGGCCCTAGGAGGTGCTCACCAAGATGCTCCGCCACGCCAAGGCCGAGCGTAAAACGTCCAGGCATCATGGCCGCGGCTGTGGCAGCGGCCTGGGCGAGCATGACGGGATGGGCGTACTTAGCCGGACAGGTCATGGCTGTGCTCAGGCGCAAGCGCTGGGTCACCTGGGCGATGCCGCCGATGATGCTCCACAGAAATGGCGCGTTCTCTTGTTCCTCCGACCAGGGATGTAAATGGTCGGCAAGGAAAGCGAAGGTGAATCCCGCTTCTTCCGCAAGACGTGCACACCGGACCAGATCGTTCGGGGCATGGCTCTGACAACATAGGGCGTAGCCGATCGCCACCATGCTCGTGCTCTCTCCATCGTACTGCGTGCGTTGCTGCGTGCCATCAACCTTGGCCAAGCCTCACGCGGCTCACGGCCAAGGTCACTTCAACGATCATCGGGCCACCCCGTGCAACTGGGGGGTGCGCCTCCAGGCAATGCAGGGTTTCTGCTGCTGCACAGCCCCTGTGGAGCTGCACGCTATGGGGCCTGCAAGCCTAGGGGCATGCCAAAGAGCTGTCATAGATCTTGGAAGCGACCTGAGGGCTTGGCATTGGCGTTTGGTGATCTCTGCGCCTCATTTTTCAGCGGGAGCCCAAAGGCTTTCAGTTTGCGATACAAGCTGGTGCGCGACATCCCGATCAACCGGGCTGCTCTCGTGCGATTCCCCTGGGCCTGTTGCAAGGCGCGTTCGAGAGCACAACGCTCCGCTCCCGTGAGCACAGACCCTGGCAGATCCTTCGGCTCGATCACTAGCTTACGATGTGCCTTGAAGATCTGCTCCACCACGACCACCAACTCGCGGACGTTCCCTGGCCATGGATACATCTCTAATATCCGTAAGGCCGCCGTCGAGAGGTGCACCTGCCGCCCCAATTCCTGCCGTTGACACTCCCAATAATGCTCGATCAACAACGGGATGTCCGCCGGTCGCTCCCGCAAGGGGGGGACGTCCAGTTGAACCACGCCGATGCGATACCATAAGTCCCGCCGAAACCGCTCTTGTGCCACCAATCCAGCCAAGTCACACTCGACTGACGCCATCACCGCGCAGGTCACCGGGATGGACCCAGTTCCTGCCCTCAGCAGTTGACGCTCTTGCAGGACTCGAAATAGCTTGCTTTGAAGGTCGAGCGGCATAGCATCGAGCGTTTTCAGGAAGAGAGTCCCTTCTTGGGCCTGCTCAAACCTGCTTGCCTGCCCCGGCCCTCCGCCAAATAGCTCGGCCTCGAGCTGCTCCGGCGGAACCGAGGCGCAATCGGTAAGCACAAACGGGTGGGCCTGCCTGGCACTGGCGGCATGCATGGCGTGCGCGAGCAATGTTTTCCCTGTCCCTGGCTCGCCGACGAGCAGGGCTGAAGCGCCCCTTTGCGCGGCCTGCCGAGCCGCCTCCCGCACGTGTACCAAGGTTGGGCTCCACCCGATAATGTCGGCGAACGTGTACCGTGGGGACCGGGCGGCCTCATCGTATAAGGACCTCTGAACGCCTCGCTGTGGCTGTTTGAAAGTTCGCTCACCACGTTCATTGACCGGTGCTATCATCACGATAACTAGATCATCCTGCCGTATGGGAAAGATGATCTCACGATGCGTACGGCGATCGTTGGACAACATCCACGACAGCCATTTTCGAGGGCTCGCATGTGCCCACGCAGAGTGGGGGATTGCACCGCTGGGGCTCATGTGCCATTGGAAACGACCCCACACCTGCCTACGTTGGAGCTGGTAGTCGCCCATTGGCATCTTCCTCCTGGAACGCTCTGCACCGCACCGATCGGGATCGAGACATCGACCCCCAGGGGCCAATAGAGCTTGGCAAGGATATCGTGATGTTCCGGACTACACCTGCTCTGTATGTAAACTGCGCAGTTGGCGCTCGGCTGTCTTCAGGGCAGCGTAGAGCGCATCGTATTGGGTTTTGGCGATCTGGGTAACCGACAACGTCTCGATGGCCAAGTCCAACTCGACTCTTGCCTCGAAACGACACCGTTGCCAATGCCGGTGCTCAGCCAACGTGACGCGGGCACGGAGAATGTCATCCTGCGGGGCGTTCAAGTCTTCCAAGCGTTCGGCGATCCACCCCAGCAAGTGCGGAGGAATATGGGTATGATGCCCTTTAATACGCAGACGCATCCGCCCCTTCTTGCTCGCATGGTCCTCGGCCATCGCCGTGCCATTGTTGGCACCCGTGATGAGACGCAGCCTGGGCAAGAGAACACGGCGCATGATTTGCGACCAGGTATACTGCTGCGCGGTGGCTCGCCCGGCCCGCCTCAAGGCCTGATCGAGGGACGGCGTGGTGCGCACCGCCCCAAAAAGGTCGAGAAATTCTTGCGGGTCTTCGGTTTCAAGCACGAGGGCGTTGTGGCCGGGGATAGCATAATCTTCACCGGTATAGCCAAGGCAGGCCACGCCCCCCGCTGCCATCGTTTCTAGGCCTACCAATCCGAACGGTTCGTGCTGGCTATTGGCTAAAATCGCCGCAGCGCTATGCAACAGCACAAGCCGGCTCTCGTGGTCTAATGGTGAACACAGGTTCACGACGTCGACGCCGTCGAGGCCCTGAAGAACCTGGAGTAAGCCGTGCACGCCGTGTTGGGGGAGTTGGCGATCGACCACGCGCAGTCCGGCTGCGCTCGCCGCCGCCAGCACCTCAACTCCGTGCGGTTCGATACCACCCCGGGCGATGAGCAGCGGTTGCCAACCGACGCGTTTCATGGCGCTGACTGTATCGACGGCGAAGAGCCAGCGTTTGCTTGGATCCCAGCGCGCCACTTTACTGACCACCGTCCGCCCTCGCACCCGCGCCTTAAAGGTGGCCACCGCTTCCCGCTCCGGGGGCTGCAACGTATCCGCCGAGAGCCCATTGGGGACGACCAGGGGATGCACGCCGAGATTTTGCATCAAATGTTTCATATAGCGACTCACCGTGGTGATGATCGCCGCCTTGGCCAGCCGGTCCCAGTTGATGCGCTCGAAGGCGAAGGTGTTATTAGCGTTCCATAGGATCATCACCTGCTGTCGCATCCGTGCCTTCCGCAGCAGCCAGTCCAAATGCAGCACGGCATCGACGGTATGCCATTCCTCTGCCAAGATGACGGCCCGCTTGCCGTGTCGTAGATGCGGCAGGAGGACCTCCTGACAGAGAAACGGCGGCAACGAGGCTGCATAGTCGGCGCGCTTGCCTTCTTCGCCGTCGTAAACACCGTGAGGATGATAACGGCTGATCCATTGGCACCAGCGATGCAAACGCAGGTGGCCGAAGGTTTCATGGCCTGGGAGCTGGGGGTCCCCGATAAACCAGAGATGGGTCTCATAATCGGCTTCAGCCAAGGCATGGCATAATCCCGTAATGCGGCTGGCAAGGCCACCAGCGCAGGCGTAGGCATCTGGACCCTCAAAGGAGAGGAGGTGAAATTGCATCGATAGGTCCCTTTCGTGTCGAGCGCAGCGAGCATCACGACGATGTAGTTCAACCCAAGATGTCAGCCACAGCGCTAACGGTATTTCGGCGCGATGCTACGGACCCACCGTTCTCCTCTCTGCCCGGCTTTCTGTGCGATAGCGACCTTAGTTAGTCCAGGTTAGTGGCTAGGCCATATCGCCTGCCCAGCCCCAGTGTAAGCATCTTGGCTCCGCGCCTATGGCTGCCAAACCGTGAGAAGACCTTCCAGGGGGATCGCCTGGGCGTGTTGTAGAGCGTGCTAGATCGTCGCGAACAAGTCAGAGATGCGGTGCCGCGGCACCTCAACCTTGTCGTTTTCATACGTACTATTTCTCCCTGAGCTCCCGAAGGTGAGAAGGCAGCGCCTGGAAAGGAATGCCGGCGCGTGCTTGAAGGATGGGCTGGTATGTCAACTTCCCAGGGCTGCCGTCTAGCCCCAAACGCCTTGCCAATACAGCAAATCCTGTGCCTCAGATCCATGGCGGAGACCGAAGAGACCCCTGTGACGTCATGCCGCTCAGTCACGGCCATTGCATGCCCTGTCTCGCTTTGCTGTCGCCTCTTTCGAAGCTATTCCGCCCCGCCATATCGGCAGCGCTGAGCAGGGATCAGGACCGCGCTATCAGACGGGCAACAGCTCGACCGGTCTATCAAATCGAGAGGGTCTGACGTCGCCGCCGCTCTCCTTTTCTCAGGTTGAAAGCCCTCCGGCATCCCCGAGGCTGCGCCGAGCACCAGGAGGCTGACCCATCGATCACGCCGATCCGCAGCGTACCGAACAGGCAGCCGAAGCGCTTTCGCCTGTGACGGGCTGAAGCCCACGGCAGTCCTGCCGCTGCCTGCCTGCGAGGCACAGGCTTGGTGGAGGTTGGCGAGACACCGGACGGGTATCTCGGCCAAAACCTTGTGCGGTAGAAGTGACAGAAGGGGTGGATCGAGCCGCTTGCTATCCAGAGGGGAAACGCGAAGCGGGAGGACGAAAGCCGGAGTACCATTGGTGGAATGTGCGCTGGAACCTGCCACCGATAGCGCTGACGTGCTCGTTCACCACTGCCGGCGGGCTCCACCGGATGAACGCGTAACCGATGAACGCTAGCAGCGTCAGATCATCGAGATAGCCGAGGCCGGGGAAGAAAAAATCGGGCATGATGTCGAACGGCGAAAGGATGTAGAGCACCCCGACCACCACCATGCTCTTCAACGACACGGGGATGCGGCGATCGCGGAATAAACGCCAGCCGAGACGGATGAAGTTCGGCAGCTGCGGGATCAGCGGTAGGAAGCGCAAGTACAATCCACTTCGCAGTAACCTTTTCAAGAATCTCATCGGCGTAGCATCCTTCTCCTCGGGGAGGCCGCGTCTTCGTCTCTGGGCCGTGCCTCTCTACGGCCTGCCATCGCTCCACGAACTGTCATGGGCCGCCAAGCTTGCCTGCAGGCCAAAGGCGCAAAAACCATGCCGGGGGCGGCCGCGGGCTGAGCGGGACGAGGGGAAACTCTGCGGTCTCCCCGATGACTGGCATGCATATTGCCCTTGCCAACAGGCCGGTGGCGCATCAGCATCAGCCGGTCAGATCAGGACGGCAAGAGCACGAGAGAGCGACAGCTCCAGAGCATGGACCGGGGTGCCGGTCGAGGTTCCAAGGGGCATGGCAGCTCGCATTCTCATTTTGAGAATGCGGCCGTGATCACTCTTCAGTCGGCCGCATCAACCGCTCGATATCCCTTGGTTGGCAAGCGGACAGGCCGCGTATACCGCTGAGCGTGTGATCGCACCTGGAGCGGGCCTCTGCCAGGGCGAAGGCGAAGCCCATCTCCCAAAACCGTAGGCCGTCTGCTTTGGGCTTCGTCATCATCCCACAAGTCCTGAGCAAAGGCAACGGTTGCCGCGCGCGCCAGCATAGGGGAGCTGGTTCCAGGAGGCGCTCACGTCTTGATGAGCTAGGGTTTCGATGTTGATAGAGGCGAGGGGTATGACATAATAGCTTGGCGGCAGGAGGTGAAACATGCCAATACGTACGGCTGAAGCCAGATGGCAAGGGACACTCCCCCAGGGTCACGGCAGCATGAGATTAGGCAGCGGGGCTTATGAAGGCGCCTATTCCTTTGCCTCACGATTTGAGAGCGGCACCGGCACCAATCCCGAGGAACTCATCGGCGCTGCTCATGCCGGCTGTTTCTCCATGGCGTTAGCGCATATGCTCGGACAGGCAGGCTATACTCCGGAACACGTGCACACACGAGCGCGGGTGCACATTGAGAAAGTGGGCGACGGCTTCAAGATCACTGCCATCGAATTGGAGACCGATGCCAAAGTCCCGGGCATCGACGCATCAAAGTTTCAGGACATGGCAGAGGCGGCGAAACGGGGGTGCCCCGTTTCTCAGGCCTTGGCCGGCACGCAGATCACCTTACAGGCCAGACTGGCCGAATAGGTTCTGCCAATGTGTGCGCCATACGCCAGGCCGGCTGTGAGGGGGCATGCGGTGCCCCCCACGCGTTCAGCTCGATCTCCCGGTTGGGAAAGCCGACGGACGCTGAGATGGAGCAGCATCTGTTGCCGTGACGCACATCGTCGAGGAGTGAGCTCGTGAGTCCCAGGGCGATCGTCACGCTGCTGCAAGAGACGGGGGCTCAGTGGTACGAAGACCGCGGACCCCGGTTAGGTGCAGCGTTGGCATTTTACACGCTGTTCTCCTTGGCGCCGATCCTCATCATCGTCATCGCCATCGCCGCCATGGCGTTCGGGGAAGACGCGGCCCAGGCCCAGATCATCGAGCACATCGACACTCTCGTGGGTCCGGAGGTGGCCAGAACCATCCAAACGACGCTCGAGAACGCCTCTCGCCCGCGTTCGGGCGTCATCGCCACGCTCATCGGCCTTGCCACCCTCCTCTTCGGTGCCACGATCGTCTTTAGCGAGCTTCGAGATGCCCTCAACCTCATCTGGAGGGTATCGCCGGCGGGAGAGCGCAGCCTGCTCATTGGACTCATCCGCGACCGCCTTCTGTCGTTTGCCATCGTCTTTGGCATCGGCTTTTTGTTGCTGATGTCGATCGTTGCGAACGCGGTGCTGGCCGCTATGACGCAGATTTTCGGCGGCTTTATTGCCGAGCAGGTGTATGTCCTGCGCACCGTGAACTTTCTGTTCTCCTTCGTCATCGTCACCCTGCTCTTCGCCATGATGTACAAAGTCTTGCCGGATACGAACATCCCTTGGAGCGCCGTCTTGATAGGCGCGGTCGCGACGGCCTTGCTGTTCACCATCGGCAGGTTTCTGATCGGCTTGTACTTAATGTACAGCGGCATTATGTCGGCATACGGCGCGGCTGGCTCCCTCGTAGCTCTGCTGATGTGGGTCTATTATTCGGCGCAGATTTTCTACTTCGGCGCCGAGTTTACCAAGGTCTATACCACCAGACAAGGCCGCAGAGCCGCGCCACCAGCGGATAACGTGCCGATGATGCATGAGAGCCAGGTCGAATAGCGGGCCTCATTTGCGCGTCAATCGCTAGGCAAGAACAGGGCCTGCTTGCCTTGGGGCGTTTGCGGCTCCACCGCGATGATGGCACGCACGGGGAGATGATCCGAGGCGATGCGCGTGAGCGCCGTGGCGTGGGTGCGAATGTCGAGGAGCGCTTCCCTCGGCGAAACCCAGACCCGATCCAGGGCGAACAGCGGTAACCAGGACGGAAAGGTGCGCGGGGCTGGAGGTTTGCCAAAACGGGCGTGAAACCATCGCAGGGGGCGGCTCCGGAGAATCCACTCATTGATATCGCCCAGCACCATGATGAAATGGTGCTGCCCTTCGGAGAGGGCCTCGAGCAGCCGACGCACTTGATATCGGCGCTCGGCGGCCCTGAGTCCGAGGTGGGTGACGATCACGCGCACGTTCTGCCCGGCGATGTCGAGCTCGGCATCGATCGCTCCACGTGGTTCCCGGCCCGGCACGCTAAGATCGAGCAGGCGGCTGCCCAGTACACGCCAACCGGTGAGCAGGACGTTTCCGTACGGACCGATCTGCCGTTCTATCGTCGTCCCGGCGATGGCGTGCAGGCCGGTGGCTTCGGCCAGGTACTCCATTTGGCTCAAGGGGCCCGCACCCTGCAGATGCGTGCTCACTTCTTGCAGACCGATGAGCTGAGTATTGAGATCGCTGAGCACGCGCGCAATACGCTTGATGTCGAGACGGCCGTCGAGGCCGACGCATTGGTGGATATTATAGGAAGCCACCGAAAAGACCGCGGGCTGCTTCTGCTTCATAGCGATGAGGGTTCCTCACAGGATCTGCCCCGTCAGTCATCCGGAGAGAACTCGCTTGCCGTCAGCGAAGAGGATTTGAGAAAACGCCGCCGCACCCACACCATCACGAACACGATCAGCATGATCAATCCGATAAGGACAATGAAGCTCGTCGCACTAGGATCGCGGATGACGTCATGCAATTGATCCCCGAAGACCGTCATGCCCACGAGACCCGGAAACATTCCCAAGCCTGTCCCCAGAATGTAGTCGCGCCAGCGAATCTGGGAGGCGCCCGCGATCATGTTGACGACCGTGAAAGGAGCCATGGGTACGATGCGTACGATCAGGATGGCCACGAACCCATGCTGGGCGACGCCACGACTCAGGCGCTGCATGCGCGCGCCAGCGAAGCTCCGTATGGTGTCGTGTCCCAGGAAGTAGCCGATGCCGTAGCCGAGCGTCGCACTGGCCAGGCAGCCGAGTAGCGAATAGACAAAACCGAGCAGAGGCCCGAAGGCGAGCGCGGTGGCTGCGATCAGCACCGTCACCGGGACCATGACCAAGCCGCCGACTGTATAAGCGCCGATCACGATTAAGGGGGTCACAGGATGGCCCTGCACGGAGGATACCCACGCGGCCACGGCATCGATATCAAGCCAATCCGCCAAGGGCGTCCATTGCCAGGCAGCTGCCAGTCCAATCAAGATGATCATGGCGATGGAGCCGCGCAGCAACCCACGTGCTCCCGACAGACCGCCCTCCTCCGTCAGGCATGGTCCCAGCAAGTGCTCATCTACGATCGGACGTTCGGGATCGACAATGGTACTATCGGGGATCAACCGGTCACGCCAAGCCGGCACGTCCGCCTCCAGCGGTGCGAGCGTACGGGTCGCACCTTGGAGGCTCTCCACCGCGGCGATGAGCGATGGCTTGGCGGCGACAGCCGCCGTCACCTCCTCCGCCGCCACGCCGAGATGTTCACCCAACAGCCGGTCGCGAAAATGCGCGATCGCCCGCTGGATCTTGACATCGCCAGCGGCCTCGAGCGCCAAATCGCATTCGGTATCAAGGCCCATCGAACGGTTGGCGAGGTTGGATGAACCGATGCGCACCAACTGCTCGTCGACGATGAGCACCTTCGAATGCACATTGACACAAGCTCCATCGAGTTCCGGCACGATGGGGCAATACACGCGCAGGCGCCCGAATCGATCGGCGGCACGTAAGCGCCGCAGCAGACGGGAGCGTAGCACGTCCATCGTCTGTTGCTCCAACCAGCCCGAGGCTTTGTGAGGCACCACCAGAATGATTTCCGGGCCGTTGCTTTCGAGGAGCCGGCGCACCAGGGCGTCACCAATCACCGCAGCCGTGAGATACTGCGCCTCGATGAAGATCGATCGCTGGGCGGAGGCGATGGCGTCCAAATACAACGCCTCCACCTCTCGAACCTCCCGATGGCCATTATAGGCCGGTTCGGTACGGGCGATGGCTACGGAGACATCCTCGAGGTCGGGCGTCAGGCCAGAAGGCCAGAGATCGCCCCGCTGCGCCTGTGCTGGCCGCGGCGCATGGCCGGTGGCACGCCGCCAGCGCTCCCTGAACAAGTAACCCAACGCGGCGGCCGCTTCGCCGTCCACCGTCATCTGTACATCGTGAACCGGCGGATAACATCGGCCACCAGGGTCCACTCGCCGTGGATCCTGAGCCAGGTGCTCCGAGGTGTCCCAACGCCTGATGCTCAAATCGATGCCTCCGACGAAGGCGATGGCATCATCCACGACCACGATCTTCTGATGATGGGACCCCCCGGCTGGGTGCGCTCCATCCAGGCAGAAGTGGATGCGACGGTGCAACCGCCAACGTCGTTGACGAGTGGCCAAGGGCTCACGCTCGAAGGCGAAGATCACGGCGAAATCCCACTCGAGGACGTACACATCCAGCCCGCGGCGCCTCGATACCAGTGCTTTTAAAAACGCGCTGAGCTCCGCCCAGCGCTCCTGCCGCCCGTCCTCAGGCACAAGGCGAACCCGACTGTCGACGTCCCAACCGGCAATATAGATGGATTCTTGCGCCCGCGCCGCAACGTCCGCAAAGGCGGCAAAATAGTTGGCGCTGTCGATCAGGAAGGCGACCCGCTGGGCCTGGGCGATGCCCCAGCAATTTCTGCCTATGGTCAGGATGCTCTGCGATGCCATAGCGGCTGGTCAAAACCCCCTTGCGTCCGGCAGCAGCTGCCAAGGGTTAGCGCCTGGATGACCCGAACTGGCGCTCAAATCCCGGAAAGATGGTCTCAAAGAACGCATTCTGGATGAGGTTCACCAAGACTTGCCAAGTGCTGGCTTGGGGGTTTTCGATGGGGCCCGAGATATCGGCCTCCGTCGCGATTTCTTCATGGGGAACATTTTCCAACAAGTCGCTGACACCCCCGACCAACCCTTCATAGATTTTCTGGAACAAGCCCTTCTCCCGGTCTTGCTGCGGATCGTAGACGTTGAGATCTCTGATAAACGGTTTGACATAGCCGTTGACGCTACCGTTTTTCACCCTGAACTCGGTATACACCGAGAAGAAACCTTGTACGACATCGAGGTTGCCATAGGCGCGCAGGAGTCGGTTCATCGTCCGCATCTGGGTGTTCTCAATGCTCGCCGCCAGGGTGAAATCCGGCCCTTTGGTTTCCGGTCGAAACGTCGCCCCCACAACCGTCTGACCGCTGCCCATGAATTGTCCGGTGACCCTGGCGACCATTGTTCCCTCGGCGAGTTGATTGCTAAAGTTGGTGACCTGCACTTCCAGCCTGGTCAGGAAGAGGCGGTAGTCGGGGTCGGTCGCCTTGTTCACGAAGCCGACCTCGCTTTTGACCATGCGCAGCTGATCGGCCCGCAGGAGGAGGCCGGGAGCGTTGTTCACTTCCTGCGCCGCTCGCTTGACCTGCTCGGCCCGCTCTTTCTCAGCCCTGGCCGTCTGTGCGGCATGGACGTAATCCACCTGCAAGCCCTGGATATCGGCCTGGCGTAAGTGGATGACCTTGACGGTCGGGGCGTATTCAATGTCCCCAGTGCCGGAGAGCGTGCCACCCTCGAGCACGATATTGTAGCGGCTGGCGATCGGCTTGACATAGGCTAAGCCGATGCTCTCAAGCGTGAGCTGCGCCTTGACGGCCGCGTGAGGCACCGCTAAAAAATCCGCCTGGCCGTCGAGCCAGATTTTCCCGGAGTCAAAGATGGTCCCCTCGACGTGGATATCAGAGGGATAGACACCTTCTTGAGACTCGATGTTGCGGATATTCCCAGCCCGGACGTGCAGTTGACTGATGCGCAACGGTTCAAAGGGACCGGCATCGATATAGGTGACCTGGCCGTCGACCACTTGCAGGAGGTTAACCTTCAACGGCATAACCGCCTGCACGGCCTCTTGCCACCCCCGTTCCTGCACCGGGATGTCATCTGCAGCTTCTTCTCTGATTTGCACAAGATTGGCGCTGACAGCGGGACGCTCCACCAGGACATCGCTGACCACGCGGGCCGACAGCAGTGCTCGCCAATGCACGCTTGCCTTCAGCCGCGGCACACGCACAATGGCTGGCTCAGGATGGGCGTTCTGCATGATAGCCACGTCGTATAGGTCAACAGAAAAACTTAGGGGATGCAGGTCCAGCTTGCCGAGCCGTACCGTATAGCCCTGCAAGCGGCTGTTCATCACGTGTTCCGCATAGCGCCGCAGCGGTTCATCGATGAACAATCCCACGACAATCACGATGATGACCAGCCCCATGATGATTCCCGCCAGCCACATCCAGCCCCTGCGCGTCATCGCCTCTCTCCTTCGCTGGCTTGCCGACCCCCGCAGCCGACGGGCCATCCATGAGGCCGATCATCGACATTTACTCCCATGCGCCTTCGAACAGGGGCTTTAGCGGGTGGCGCGACTTCTGCAGCCGCAGATCCGTGAAGATCTCCGCTGTGGCCTCGGTTTCCCCCTGCGGATGGAGCTGGATGCCGAGTTCCTGGGAGACATCCCCGCTCGCCCCGATGAACAGCACTTCCGCCCCCTCATAATTCAGGACGCTTGGCGGGTCCACGGGCATAAAGCGACGGCCTCGGAAGCGCCCTTGCAAACTCTTCGGGAAGCTGGCCTGACGCTCCTCGCCCAGCCCGACGGCGGGCGGTGAGGGCTGCTCTGGGTTCTTGACGCTGACGATGTAGTTGCCTTCGGCTGTAAGATGAAACTCCTCTTGGACCTCCCTAGGCCTTTCCGGCAACTCCAAGGCGTAGACCAAGTGCGTGTGGTCGTCGTGGCGGAGGATGGCATACACACCCTCACCGGCGGGTCTGGTGGTGGGCTGCATGCGCTCGCCGCGCGTCTTGGTCTGGTACGTCGCGGGGGCGAGTTCCTCTCGCAACGCCTGCGGCGTCCGGCCGGCCTTTTCGACGAAGCCCCAGGTGCGCTCTCCTCCATCATGGATGGATGGCAGCCGTTTACGACCGAGGATGAGAAGACGATAACGCTTCTTGTCGTGGGGGCTGAGGACCATGAAGAAGCGCTGGACCTCCGCCAATCCCTCCGCCGAGGCCTCGTCGATCTTCGGCCGGTAAAGAAAGTACACATCGCCGCGCTCGAGAACTTTCATCGCTTGCTGGCTTGTTCGTTGTCGATCTTGCTTGCCTACCATCTTATGTCTCCTCACTGGCGTCGGCGCTCCTGCGGCCAGGCGGGATCACCCACGTCCGTGGGCATCCCGCCTCAATGACGGTGGATCGCGACGCCTATGTCATGGTTGCAAGTCACGGATGTAGGCTTCGAGCGTCGCCGCCCGGTGGGCCGCCGTGTGCTCGGCCAGCACGCGGGCGCGGGCCCGTAACCCCAAGGTCACCCGCTCGGTTTCGGGCAGCTCGCGCAGGTAGTGAAGTATGTCCTCCGGGGTATGGGCGATGAGGATCTCCATGTCGGGGGTGAAAAACGTCTGCAATCCCTCCCATTGATCGCTGATGATCGGCGTCGCACACGCCGCGGCTTCGAAGAGGCGGATGCTGGGCGAGTACCCGGCGCGGATCATGGCGGCGCGGGTGAGGTTCAGGGTGAAGCGCTGCGCGGTGTAAAAGACGCGGTGTGCGGTCGGCGGCAAGTGTTCGATACGGTAGACATTCGCCGGCCAAGCGATCGTCGAGGGATACTGCGGCCCAGCAACGATGAAGCGCGCGTGGGGCCAGCGACGTGCCGGTTCGAGCAGGAGGGCCGAGAGGGCAGGTTGCCGGTCCGGACTGTAAGTGCCTAAGTAGCCGAGCACCCACCGTTCCTCACCACGCTCTGGAAAATAGAGATGCGGATCGACCGCACAGTACAAGGGTTTGGCTCGCGACACACCGTATTGTCTTTGGAGACGTTCGAGCGTCGGACCGCCGGTGAACGACAAGTACAGATCATAGCGGCGAATCAACGCCGGTGACAGATACTCGATATCCCCCCGCGCCAGCTTCGCCAAAGTCACCGGGGTATCGATGTCGTAAAAGGCTGTGATGCCGCGCGCCGTGGCTGTGACCCACTCTCCCACTGCCACTCCCTCAGGCACATAGGAGCCTACGATCACCGCGTCGGCATGGCGCACCTCAGCGCCAAAGCGCTCCTGTAGCTCCCGCATGCTGGCGTATAGCTCGATGCGCCCATACGACGGGGCATGGAAATCGCGATGCGCGGCATACCAAGGCACGTCGCGTTCGAGGAACAGCACCTGATGACCGCGGGCACTGAGCTCGCGGACGAGACCGCGGTAGGTCGTGGCGTGTCCATTACCCCACGAGGACGTGATCGAGAGTCCCAGGATGACGATACGCAACGGGGCTCGCATTTATGCCGGTCCTCACCATGGCTCAAGCAAGACGGCGAGCTGCTCCGCCCGATGACGGTATGTATGCGCGGCCAAGATGCGCTGGCGCGCCGCGCGGCCAATGGCCTGCGCCCGCTCGGGCGTGAGCGTCTGCAACTGCTCCGCCAGTTCGTGGCCGTCGCGGACGACGAGGATCTCGCGTCCGGGCTCGAGGAACAACTCGATCCCCTCCCACGCATCCGTGATCAGGCAGGCCCCAGCCCCGGCCGCCTCGAAGATGCGTGTCGGAGGGGAAAAGCCATAGCGCGCCATGCTGGCGCGGTTGATATTCAGGATGGCCCGCGGCGTGCAGTTGAACGCATTGTGGTCGCCGGTGTAGACGTGGCCGAGGTAAGTGACATTGGCCGGCATGGGCTTGCTACCCCAGCCGTTGCCGCCCAGCAGGAACCGGCGTTCCGGCGCTACAGTCGCGGCGCGGAAGAAGAACTCCTCGACCCGAGCCTCGCGATCCGGCATCCGGTTCCCCAGAAAACCAAGATCGCCCGCAAACCGAGGGTCAGGGGCAACCGGATAGTGGGTCGACGGGTCGAGGGCGTTATAGATCGGTATACAGACCCGAGCCCCCAGGGCTTTGTAGGCCTCGATGACGGGCTCGCCGCCGCCGTAGGTCAGGATCATGTCGTATTGCGGGATGAGGCGGCGAAAGGGATCGTCCGGATTCTGCAAGAGCCGATCCAGCGTGGCTGGGGCATCAACATCCCAGAAGACGACGGGGACCCCCAGTGGCCTCACCTCCACAGTTGTTCGCTCTAAGAGATCGTCGAAGACTCCCACGCCGCTGGCTTTGATGAGGAGGTCGGCATGGCGTGCCTCCTCCAGCGCCCGGTAAACGGCCTCTTCATGCACACCTGAATAGACCACCACCCGTGCCCACGCTGGGTCAGGGAGGTCGCGGTGCGCCTGACGCTCGTAAGCATCCGGCTCATAGAAGGTAATGCGGTGCCCGTCATCATGGAGGGCGCGGATGATGCCGCGATAATACGTCGCCGCGCCATTCCAGTACGACGACACTAAGCTAGACCCGAAGAATGCGATCCTCAGTCCACGGCGCATGGGACGACCACCGCCTCCCGCCGAACTCCTGTGAGTTCGGCATGAATCGCCAACAGCTCATCGGCGCGATGGGCGCAGGTATGGCGGCTCAGGAGCGTTTGGCGCCCATGCTCGGCTAACTCGCGCGCCATCGCCTTGTCCGCCAAGAGGGCTTGCAGGTGACGCTGCATCTCGGCTCCGTGGCGTGCCACCAGGAAGTCCTGACCGGGCGTGAACAGGCCTTCGGCATCGTCCCAAGGGGCGCAGACCAAGGGGATGCCACAGGCCAGCGCTTCGAACAGGCGGATGGTGGGAATGCCAGGGAGAGACCGCACATACGGACGGCGCGGCACATGCACCGTGACGGCGAAGCGCGCGAAGGCGCGCGGCACCTCGTAGTTGGCCAGCCATCCCGCATACTCGATGCCGGCCTCTTTCAGGATGGCGCGCGCCTGAGCCGGATACCGCACGCCATAGACACGCGCCCTTAAGCCGAGAGCCTGCACCGGCTTGAAGACGAATTCAGCTAATTCCGCGGTGCGTTCGTCATCTCCCCAGTTACCGATCCACACCAAGTCACCGTCGCGTTCGACGCCATCGATGGGCTGGAAGACGCGTGTATCCGCGGCCTCATGCCAGGTCCAAGCCCGTGCGGTCCAGCCACGTGCCAGATAGAGGTCGCGAATCACCGACCCAAAGGCTAAGACCCCATCGTAATGCCTGAGGTCATAGGCCGCCATGCTGTGAGGGGCGGTGATGGAGCGATGGTGGGTGTCGTGGAACAGCAGGCGGTAATCGCCGAGGCGTGCCCGGTGCTGGCCGATGCGTCGCACCAGTTCGTGCTCGTTCCACTCGTGCACGAGGACCAAATCGGCGCCATCGAGCGCCCGGTCGAGATCGAGCTTGTTGACGTGATAGCGCGTGCTCGTCAGGCCCGGATACACGGCGTGAAACGCTTGCAGCGGAGCGTCGCCCTGTTCGGCGATGAGGCTGCGCAGGCTCCAAGCGTCCCATGACTCATAGACGCAGACGTCATGCCCGCGGGCCAACAGTTCCATGGCAATGCCCCGTAAAAAGTGGGCGTTGCCATGGTTCCAGTCTGACAGCAGCGAGTGGTAGAACATCACCATACGCATGCGCGCTAGCCCTCAGTACGCAGGGCGGGTCGGCGGTGCACTTCGAGGTCGATAGCTTGGGCCTCGACCGTGGGTAAGCGTGCAGGTAGCTGGCGTGCAGCCATTGGCCCAGTGTCTATCAGTTGCCGGTACACGGTGACATAATCGCGGGCCATGCGCGTGGCCGAGAAGCGCTCCTGAAAGACCTGCCAACACCGCTTCCGGCTCAAGCTAGCGACATGTTCTACGGCTCTCACCGCTTCGTCCGCGGTATTCACCGTGAAGCCGGTGATGCCCTCATCGATCACTTCAGGGATGGAGCCCCGTCGATAGGCGATGACCGGGGTGCCGCATGCCATGGCCTCGATCATCGCCAAGCCGAATGGTTCTGGCCAATCGATGGGAAACAGCAGGGCATAGGCCTGCCCGAGAAACGCATCTTTGTCCTTCTCGCCGATTTCTCCGACATATTCCACCAGCGGATGCCGTAGCAGCGGTTCGATGATGCTCGTGAAGTATTCGCGGTCGACGGCGTCCACTTTGGCGGCGATCTTGATGGGCATAGCGGAGCGGGTGGCGATCTCAATGGCACGGTCCACCCGCTTTTCCGGGGAGATGCGGCCGATGAACGCCAGATAAGCCCCGGACGCGTCGCGGAAGGTATAGAGCTGCTCCGGCAGGCCGTGATAAATCGTCCCCCGCCAATTGATCCAGGGCAGCGGCTGCCGTTGGGCATCGGAGATCGACACCACGGGCATGTCGGGAAACTCGCGGTACAACGGCACGAGATCTGGAAGATCGAGTCGCCCATGTAGAGTCGTGACTTGCGGCGTTGTGTGTCGCCGTGACAGGGGAAAATGCAGATAGTCGATGTGGAAGTGGATGATGTCGAAACGACTCGCATGCTGAAAAACCTGTTCCAACAGCACGATGTGATGTGCCATTTGGTCTATGCAGGTGGCATCGAGGCGCAGCGACTGTGGGCAGGGGCTGATCAGTCGAGCGTTGGTGACCGCGTCGCCGCTGGCGAAGAGCGTCACGTCATGCCCTTGCCGCACCAACTCTTCCGTCAGATATGAGACCACACGCTCGGTCCCGCCGTAATATTTGGGGGGGACGCTTTCGAACAGCGGTGCCACCTGTGCGATCCTCATCATCCTGCATCCTTCCATGTATGTCGGCGAACGAGGGGGCTTCGAACTGGCGCTGCCCAGGCGAATCGACTTCGTTCAAGCCTCTGTCGGTTGTGTACAAGCTCGTGATAGGCTGTTAGATACCCTGTCAGCATGCGCTGCGGGGTCAATTGCAACGCCCGAGCGCGCGCTCGGGCTGCCTGATCGGTGAGGCGGGCACCGTCTCGGCTCAAGGCCTGGAGCGCGGCGGCCAGCGCAGTGGCATCGTCCGGCGGCACGAACACCGCCGCCTCGTGCCAATTCTCGCGCAGGCTGGGGATGTCGCCGAGGACGAGGGCACAACCGGCGAGTCCCGCCTCGAGGACGGAGAGGCCGAAGGGTTCATAGCGTGCCGGCAGGGCATAGATGGCGGCCCGTCCCATCCAATGGGCCAGCGCCGGCAGGCTCAAACGTTCGAGCGACCTGACGGCGCCATAGTGCGCGGCTTCACCGGTCGGATGTCGGCCTTCGCCGGCGACGTAGACCGGCCAAGCCAACGATGGCGCGACCTGATCGAGCAGCGCCACGTTTTTCGCTTCGTCCCACAGGCGGCCCACGGCAAAGATGAAGGGCTCCTTCACGCCGGGAGGAAAGAGCGCCGGCTCACGCCCATTGGGCACGACGTGGCTGCGGGTGAAAGGGCCGTAGTGCCGTCCGAGCGCCGTCAGCATCGCACGCGTCGGCGCCAGCACCAAGTCGGCGCCCTGGAGCCCACGCGAGACCTCGTGTCGGTAACGCCTCCAGGTGTCAGGGGCCGGCGCACCCTTGACGGCCTCCCACCACGACAGCACACAGGAATGTCCGACGACCAGCGTGGGCGTGCGCCAGGGCAAGGCCCCATGCACATAGCTATTGAGGTGGACGATGTCAGGCCGGAAGGCGGCTTCGAGTTGGAGCAGCCACTGGCCAGCGCGTCCGACGTCGTGCCAAGGGTCCTCCATCCATTCGAGCTTGAAGCGGCTTTCGAACACCTGGAGACCCGCGATGCTCCGCGCCTCTGCACGTTGGAAGGCCGTGAGGGGGGCGCCCATCGTCGCCAGAATGACCTGAATCTCTCGTCGGCAGAGGGCGCGGGCGAGCTCCAACGCATATGTCCAAACGCCACCTACGCAGTCCGCCGCCATCAGTACGCGGCGAATCGACAGACCATCCTTACTCATGATCCCCGTCGTTCCATTCGAGTTGCGGCAGGGGCAGCGGTTGCGCTTCCTGGATATCGCTGAACTCAGCATAAGCTTTCAGATAATACGCATGCGCCCGCTCCCAGGCCTGGTCATCGGGCAAGCCCCATTTTTTGGTGTAGTCCGGCGAGCCCGGATAGGGGAAGAGCGGCACCGGTTCGTTGGCCCAGACGCCGTAACGCTGCAGATGGCGCCGCCAGGCCTGAATCGCCTGGGGATCGTCTACCTTCGCATCGAGCAGGTTGGCTTGCACGAAGGGGACCGATTTCTTCGCATGGATGAGGCGCTCAGAGAGCTCATCGGTCGAGAGTTTGCAGCGTTTGTCCAACAGGCTGCGCCCCTCGGGCGAGATGCTCTCCACCCCGGCTTCGATGGAGACACAGCCCGCGCGGCCGAGCAAGTCGAGCATGGCTGGGCTCCACAAATCGATACGAGTTTGAATGCCGAAGCTCACCTTCCGCACGGCGAGGGCTTCCAGCAGGGCCTCGTTGGGGAGGAAGATCTCATCGATGAAGTACACGTATTCGACCCCTTGCGCCAAGAGACCGTCGAGTTCCTCGAGGATCACCGCCAGCGGGCGTTGGCGATAGCGGTTGCGGAAGTTGTCTTTGGCGCAAAACGAGCAGTGATAAGGACAGCCGCGCGAGGCCTCGATTTCTGCGCCAGGACCCCAGGGAGGCGTATCGAAGCGGTGATGATGATGCTGGTGGCGCAGGATCATAGATCCCGACCACTCCAGCGCCGGCAGCGCTGCTATGTTAGAGGCATGGGGTCCGCCCTGCACACGTACTTCGTCATGCTGGCGGTAACAGAGCGCAGGGATATCGCTCCACTCCTGGCGCGTTTTTCCGGCCAACTGCGGCAAGATCTCTTCGGCTTCCCCCATCACAACCACGTCCACGCCCAGCTTGTGGAGCGCCGCCCTGGGCGTGGTGGAGCCGTGTGGACCGATGGCTACCAAGGTTCCCGCGCTGCCGCGGAGACTGCGCACCATGGCTTGAGGGACACGGAGCTCGGGTGGAGCGCAGCGCCAGAACAAATAGCTCGGCGCCGTGGTGATCACGGCGACATCGGGGTGAAAGTCCGTCACCCGGGCGGCGATTTCTCGAACGGAGAGGGCTTCGAGCTGTCCATCGGCGATCAACACCTCGTGACCCTGACGCTCCAGTAAGCGCTTGGCATAGCCGTATTCGAGCGGCAGGTGCGGCTCCCGACAGCCGAAGTAGATGCTTCCCTCGAAGGTCCAGTGTGGATTGACGAGTGCGTATTTCATGATGCCATCTTGCCGACTTCCGGGCATACCGCAGAAAGACCACGTGCCTCCAGCAGCCACTGATAGAGGAGCTTTAGCCCATGACGGACGCTGACCTGCGGAGCCCATCCCGTCGCCGCCCGGAATTTCCGGGTATCGGAGACGTAGTAGCGCTGATCGCCAGGACGCCAATCGGCGAACTGCGCGGTGGGGCTTTCGCCATGTAACTCGGCGATGAGTTCGATGAGCTCCAGCAAACTGATGGCTTGGGCCGGGCCGCCGCCGATGTTGAAGGCCTGCCCAGAGAGTTTGGGCAGATGCGCCTGGGCGAGCAGCAAAGCCTCGATGAGATCGTCGACGAACAGCAGATCGCGCACCTGCCTGCCATCGCCGTAGAGGGTGATCGGCTGCTCCTCGACGGCACGGATCAGGAAGTGCGCCACCCATCCCTGGTCTTCGGTGCCGAACTGATGAGGACCGTAGATACAGCTCATGCGGAAGACCACCATCGGAATGGGAAACGTCCGGGCATAATCCATGACATATTGGTCCGCCGTCCCCTTGGAACAACCATACGGGCTGTGAAAATCCAAGGGCCGATCCTCATTGATGCCATAGCGACGGACGAGGAGATCTTCCGGCTCGTATCGTGAATCATTCTTCCCCAGGCGGATATCGCCGAGATCGCCATAGACCTTGTTCGTGGACGTGAACACCAGAGGTGGAGGGGTACGGAGGGAGCGTAGCGCTTCGAGGAGATGGAGGGTGCCACAGGCATTGACTTCGAAATCGAGGACCGGATCGGTCAGGCTGGTGGTCACGGCGACCTGGGCGGCGAAGTGATAGACCTGCCGGGCTGAGCGCACCGCCCGGCGCAAGGCATAGTGATCGCGAATGTCCGCCACCTCGATGTGCAGCCGGTCCCCGTGCCGCTCGCGCAGCCAGCGCAAGTTCTGGTCAACGCCCGGCCGGGAGAGATTATCGAACACCGTGACCGAGCGACCGGACGACAGCAGTCGGTCTGCCAGGTTCGTACCGATAAAGCCAGCCCCCCCTGTGATCAGCACCGGGCGGCTTCGATCGCGTCGCCGTGCTGTGGACGACCCAAGCCAAGTCGCGTCTTGGACGCTCTCCAAGCCGGCGCTGGCGGCCAGCCTGAAGAGCAGTTTCGGGGTGCCATCGGCGTGCGTGAGCCCGAAATGGTAATGGCGTTCGTCGACGTGAAAGCCGTCCTGGTGGGGCAGGTCGGGATGGAGGTCATGGGCTGAGTACCAGTAGACGCGCACTGCCGGTGCAGCTATCGCCTCGACAAACGCCTGCACCTGGCCGCGTTCGTCATGCCGCCAGGTGGAGAAGCCGGTTTCAGTCACCCAGACCTGGGGTTTGACCTTATGGATGTCCAGGACCGCCCACACCTTGGCGAGGACGGCGGACCACCCTTCCCAGTTGCACCCCCAGGTGCCGGGGAAGCCATGCACCCCTACGACATCGATGTACTGCATCACCCCACGCTCGCACATTACCCCCAACCAGTGGGGGTCCGTCGGGCACATACCGGCCAGCACCGTCCTCTTGCCACGCTGATGGGCCCAATAGGCGGCCCCGCCGACCATCTCGCTGAAGATCCACCACTCGGGATCCAGCCGCCAGTCCCAATAAAACAGGTTGCTCGGCTGATTCCAGAGCTCGATGTGGTCGAAAGATGCCCCGAAGCGCGTGATCATCAGGTCTAGGAAGTCGGCATACGCCTTGGGCTCGCGTGGCGGTGACGAGGGCTTCGACACGACCCCGAGCGAGGGCGGCGTGTACAGGAAACAGGGGAGGAGGTTGACCTCCGCGGCCAAGCGGGGGAACAGCCAGGCATACCATTCTTGCCCCTCGCGGGTGCACCAATCCGCCCAGGACACGCTGGTGCGTAGATCCTGGACGCCCAACGCTTTGAGATCGGCGAGGACGCGCTCGACCCGCTCATATTCACCAACGCGGAACCATTCGACCACGCCGACCGTCTTCTGCGCTGGGTGCTTGTCCCACAATCGACTCCGCGTCTCGGCATGAAGGATGCGGGCTCTTAACCCCTGCTTGCGCCTTCTCGGGGCGATGTAGTGCCATTCCCTGTAGTGCCATCCCCTCATATGGTCAGCCCCCGCACCGCAAGTTCTGCATTGGCCTGGGCACAACGATCCAGGCTCATCTGACCCTCGACCCACGCGGTGAACAATGACAGACCGTCATCGAGCGTCACCTGTGGCTCGTAGCCGAGGATCGTGCGCGCCAACGTGATATCCGCGAAGCAGTGCCGGATATCACCGGCGCGGTACCGACCGGTGATCTCTGGCTGGATGTGCTCCTTCCCGAGCACGACGGCCAGGCGTTCGGCGATCGTACGAACGGTGTGATGACGGCCACTGCCGACGTTGAAGACGCGTCCCGCCGCCTCGGGCACTTCGAGCGCCAAGCGGCAGGCCTGGACCGCATCGCCCACGCTGACGAAGTCACGCTGCTGGTAGCCGTCCTCGTAAATGAGGGGAGGGCGATCGTTCAGGAGTCGTGACGTAAAGATCGCCAGCACGCCGGTGTACGGATTGGACAACGCTTGGCGAGGGCCAAAGGCGTTAAAAAAGCGCAGGGCGACCGTTGGGATGCCATACGCTTGTCCAACCATCAGGCAGAGCTGTTCTTGATCATACTTGGAAAGCGCATACACCGAGGCTGGGGACGGGGTTTTCGTCTCCGGCGTCGGGATCGGCGCGAGGAGGTCGCCCTGGGCATTGCGGACTTCCCACCTCCCGGCTTGCAGTTGCGCCGGCAGGCGCTGCACTGCGGTGTAGATCGTGCCATCGGGGGCGCGGTACAGTCCTTCCCCATATAAACTCATGCTCGAGGCGACGATCAATCGCTCCACTGGACGTTCAATCAGGGCCTCGAGCAGCATGGCTGTGCCGGCATTGTTGGTGCTGGTGTAATGGGCGATCTCGTACATGCTTTGCCCGATCCCCACCGCCGCCGCCAGGTGATAGACGGCATCGATGCCCCGAAGGGCACGCCCGACGACCTGGGGGTCGCGCACATCGCCGATGATCAACTCGACCTCGGGATCGAGATACTCAGGTCGCTTCCGTTCAGGGCCATGCACTTGGGGCGAGAGCACGTCGAGGGCACGCACGCGGTAGCCATGATCTAGCAGCTCGTCCGCCAGGTGCGAGCCGATAAACCCTGCCCCGCCAGTAATCAACACCCGTTTGCTCATAGGTTGCCGCCTCCACGTGTTCAAACGGCAGCTGCCTTGCCATGCCAACAACAGAGCCACGACAACCCTGCGGAGACCCTCTCCATACATCTAGCATCGTCGGGTCCGTAGTACGGATACACGCTGTCTTCCGCCGTATTGCCGCTCTATGCGGGGGAGACTGAGGGGGGAGCCTTTAGGGTGCAGGGGCAAATTTCATACCAGAGCGCGAATGATGACGTGCTCTGCGCTAGAGTGCACCGTCTGAGGTGCGAAGGCACGGGCTTACCCCTCCACCGCCCCCAGCGCAGCATATCGACAATGCTGGAGTCCAAAGCCTTCTCTTCTTTCACAATGAGAGATTGCTAGATTCCGCTCTTTCAGTTTGAGAAGAAGAGGCGGCGGAAGATGGGAGAGAGTAGCCGATGAACGCCATCTCGGATCGCTGGTCGATCACGAATGCTTCCATCACCTGATGGAGATGATGCACCACCACCTCGTCTTCTACGGCCTGTGGCTTCTCGTCAATCTCCCCGGAGTGCCCCTGCCACACTTTGACGCGAGGGCGCTTTGACGGACAGCCCGTGACCAGTCGTACGCCGGCCCCACCCGTCGCTTATGGCTTCTCGAGCTCCGGGGCGGTCTGCTCCTCGATATGGCGACGATGCTCCACCGTCGTAGTCGGCCGCAGATCACTGCCAGTATGGCCGACGCGCTGACCACGGGTGGCCTCGATGACCTCGAGCCGAAATTCGGTGTAATCACCCTGGCGGCCCGATTCCATAATCGGCATCGCCAGCACTAATACGCCATTCCCATAAGCGGCGTTGGTCAAGGGGCCGTTGACCGGCTGAGGCAGGATGACCTCGCGATAATATGGGCCGATTGTCTACTCAGAGACGATGAGATCGTCGGTTTCCTGGCGCGAACCTCGATAGCTTCCGCGAATCGTCACCTTGTCGCCGGCCACGACCACATCGATATCTTGTGGTTCCAGCCCGGGCATGGGCGCCGCCAGCACGATGAGGTCGTCGGATTGGTGCAGCTGCACTGGAACCGCTTGTTGTGGCTGCTGTGCCATCGTCATCGATAAGTCTCCTCTCGCTGTGGGTCTCGATTCATGCGATCTGCCTAACGCCGTCGGAGGGCGCTCGCTTCAGTTCGGTATGTTGGAGGTGGTTGTACTGCTGCGGCATGGCTGACCCACCTCCTTCAGCCACCCAGCGCAGGTGACGAACAACCATGCCACCGACATACTACCGTGCATGCATGCTCTTCCCTCAACGGTTGGCTAGGTGCACCCTCGAAGCCTTATGAGACCCGGCGTCGGTGGTAACGACTTAGTGGCCGTGCCTCAGCCGCCTAAGGCCGGCGAGTAATAAGGCTGCGGCAATGACGAATCCAACCCGGAGCGGTGCTGGTAGGGGCTTGGCTCGTAACGCGACTGGTGCCAGGAGCGGCCGCAGTCGATGCCCAAGCCAGGTGCCGCTCGCCAGCGTTGGTGCCGCAGTTTCTAAATCAACAAAACTTTGCGGCAAGCCACGCCGCAATCCTCGCCAACCCGCAGTCATCGACGGCAGGAAGTGCGGCCAATTATCGATGCCGCTCATGACGATACCCCGGCCATCTTGCTGGAAGAGTGTGGCAATTGCCTTATGCAGCGTGGGCGCATGGGTCCACATGTTGTAAAACGCCACGCGACCATCAGCATCGATGAGATAGGTCGGGTCAGCGAGACCGCCGTAGAGCTGATGGGTGGTACCTTCTAAGTCATCGATGAGGATGGTCCACGGAATGTCTTCCTCGCGCCGGTAGCGCTGGGCATCGGTCCATTTTTGTTCAAATGCCCGATAGGAAGGCACGGCGGGACCAGGATGCGCTTGTCGGATGAATACATCCACGAAGTGCACCTGCGTTCCCCACCGAGCATAGAGCTGTTTTAACGGCTCGACCGAGCCAATGGTGACCGGTCAGGTGAAGGAGCCAAAATGCAGCAGCGTGGGCTTACCGCGCAGCTCACTGAGGTGCATGCGGGTGCCGTCAATGCTCAGGAGTTCGAAGTTCGGAGCGAGCGCCCCCGGACGAATCCCTCGCCTCTCCATGGTGGCCCGTAAATCGTCCAGTAAGTGCTGCGTGCGAAAATGCTCGAAGTTGTATGCATCCGGGCCGGCTAGTAGCCGGGTTGTCACCTCGGTTTTTGGCATACTACGCCTCCCTTTCCCCTACCTCTTCGGCCTGCAGATCCCTTCCGAGTCGTCATTGCCGTTGAGCGCGAACATTGCCTCCTTGAGGGATGGTGATCGTCAGTGTCTCCATTGGACCCAACGGCTTATGGTCATTGCCGGCCAGGATGACGGTGATCGTGTGTGGCCCAAATTTTCAGCTCGTGGAAGCTCAGCGTGGTGGCGGCCGTCGCAATGACGGGCCCATCGTCGACCTGATACTGCAGATGGCCCTGCCCTGGCTGTGGTTGCTCCTTCACTGCCGTCGGATCGACGAGCTGAATCCCTGTCACTCGTACTGCGACGGCGGCGGCTTGCTCCTTGGCTCGTTGCTCGGGGTCGATCAACTTCGCCGAAAGCGCCAGCGGATGCCCAGCACCCGGCTGCATCTGCGGTGCCCCTCTGATTTTTTGGGGCGATCTTGCGCACTTACCCATAAGCTCAGCCGAGCACGACCACGCTCAGCAGGACGATCATCCCGATGGCCCTGAAGGCAATGTATTGGACGATCATTCGCATCCCTCCTCACCGAGTGTGCCGAGCGATGCCAGCGCCATACTGGGTGAAATTTCACCCGGCCTATTTCGGCTCCACGGGATAACCGGCTTGTCGCCAGGTGTCGAACCCGCCGAGGAGAGGGTGAACATCTTGGAACCCATGGCTGAGAAGTACCTGCGCCGCCCGGGCGCTCGATGCCTCATCCGGTCACGTGCAATAGGTAATGATGGGACGATCACGGGGCACCTCTCCAAGATGTCGCTCCACCTCGTCGGCTGGCACACGAAGCGCCCCCGGCATTTTCTCCTGCGACTCACCCCACGCCTTAGGACTGCGGCTGTCGAGGAACACGAGAGGTTCTCCACGATCCAATTTCGCCTTCACCTCATGCACAGAGATTTTCGTCGCCTGCATATCCTGACCTCCTATTAACGGAGCTTCGGCAGGACCTCATGTTCGTAAAAATGGAAGAAGCCTTCCTGATTGGGGCCGACCTGATGGATATAGACATGGTCGTAGCCGGCCTCAACGAATTCTCTGATCCCGGCGAGGTGTCGCTCGGGATCGGGGCCGCAGATGATCGCCTGGGCGATGTCCTCCTCGCGCACCATCTTGGCGGCCTGGGCGAAATGTGCTGGCGTCGGCAGCTCCTGGGTCAACTCTCCCCGTACCGCCGCCGTGGGCCAGTGTTCGTAAGCTAGGCGTCGTGCGTCCGCCTCATCGGATGCCCAGCAGACGGTGAGCTGACCGTAGGCGGGTTTACCGCTTCCTCCCTCCGCTTGAAAGCGCTGTAGAATGTCCGCCTTGGGGGCCGTGGTGACCAAACCGTCGCCGATGCGCCCCGCAGCCTCGGCGGCCCGTGGTCCGCTGGCAGCGACCATGATAGGTGGGAGTTGCTCCGGCAAGGTATAGATCCGGGCGTTTTCGACCACATAGTACAGCCCGCGATAGGTTTGCGTATTGCCTTGCCACAGCAAACGGATCACCTCCACGGCCTCTTCCAACATCTCCAGGCGCACGTCATGCGGTGGCCAACGGTCGCCGAGGATATGTTCATTCAGGTTCTCGCCCGTGCCCACGCCCAGGAAGAAACGCCCAGGCATCATCGCTGCCACAGTGGCGGCTGCTTGGGCGATGATCGCCGGATGGATGCGCATCGTCGGGCAGGTCACACCGGTCCCCACCACCAGCCGTTGGGTAGCCTGGGCGATGCCGCCGATGACGCTCCAGACGAAAGGGCTGTGCCCCTGCCGATCGATCCAGGGGTGGAAGTGGTCGGAGATCATCGCGAAGGTGAAGCCTGCTTGCTCCGCCCGACACGCATAGCCGATTAAATCACGTGGGGGAAATTCTTCGCTCGAAAGCGCATAGCCGATCTCGAACATCACGTCTCCTTGACCATGGCTGAGGCGTCAGGCTTGTCACGCTCCTACGGCGGTCCCGATGTTGCCGTGTGCCATCCGTCCGGCGGCCGTCACCAGCTGCGTTCCGCCTTCGCCTCAGGGGCCACTGTTTTTCCAGCTCGATGTGCTTTGATGGCCTCAATCGTCGTGCATCGTATCCAAGCAGGTGGCCGTATCCGTGCTTGCGTTCAAGCGCAGCAGGCGGTCTTTTCCCACTATGGATAAAAGACATAGCAAAACCTCACAGGGCAGGACATAGGTCAACTGCGGGAGGAACAGCGAGGAAGTTGGGCCACACTCAGATTTCCCGAGCGCGCCCTTCAACGAAATCCTTGAAACAAAGCAGGTCTGTTTCGACGCGACGGCCAACTACGCCGAGCATATCGCCAATCGTTTCCACGAGGCCTTCAGGTTCGTACATCAGTTGGACCACCACCCGCGTGCGATTGGGACCTAACGGCTGGAAGGTCACGAGGCCCGCATGCTCCTCTCCTCCCTCGCTCTGCCAGGCGATGCGCTGCTGCGGCACCATATCCGTGATCTGGGTCACCCATTCTCGCCGTTGCTCGCCGATGCGAGCGACCCAGTGGAGACGGCTATCATCCAGCCACCTGACCGATTCGATTCCCGCCATGAAACTGGGGAATGCCTCGAATCGGTTCCAATGGTGATAGGCCATTTCCACCGGGACTGCTACTTCGACCGCTCGCTCGATATGTTCCATGATGCGTTGTCTGGAATTATCTCACCGTGCCACGCCATGCGCCCGTCTCGTGGCCACGCGCCTCGATGAAATCCTTAAAGCGTTCCAAATCGTTTTCGACGCGCCGGGACACGACACCAAGCATGTCACCGATTTTCTCGGTGATCCCCTTCGGTTCATAGTCGAAGCGTACCGTGACGCGCGTCCGATTCGCATCCAGGGACTGGAAAAACACGTCCCCGGCGGTGAACTCCCCGCCCTCACTGCGCCAGGCGATACGCTGATCGGGAATCTGTTCGGTAATCCGCGCATCCCATTCCTTACGATCACCGGCGACATTCGCCACCCAGTGTAAGCGGGTGTCGTCGAGCTGTGTGACCGATTCTACGCCTTCCATGAAGCGGGGAAACTCCTCGAACTGCGTCCACTGATTATAAGCCGTCCGCACTGGCACGTTGATATCGATGGATTTTTCCACCCGTTCCATAACGCCTCCCTTTGATGGCCTATGCTCATCGACGCCCTAGCTGCTCAGGGGTTGATGGTTCGATCACCTCGTCCAGTGCTCAGCCCATGGTGACCTGCAGAGTGCGCAGGGCAGCCACGCTTCACACCCTCACCTCAAGAACAGGACATTGCCCGGTGGAAACCACTTGAGCCTGCTGTACAGGCCTCAGGAGAACTAATGAGGCGCTTTCGTGTCAGCCTCAAAAGCCCTGGAGCTCTGCTCGCGAGCGTGATGAGTTGGGAGTGCTACTTCCCGCTTGAGGCTACCCAACACATACCCTACCATGATGGCACTGCTAAACATAATCCATGGATTCTGATTCACTTGTTCGATCAGATCAGTCGTATGTTTAACTCGCTCAAGTGTTTCATCCATTGTATACTTAATAGTATCGATGATATTATCAACTGTCGATTTTGCCTTTTCTATTGTCTCTTGGACATGCTGTACATTCTCCATCACGTGATCTATGGTGGATTTTGTGCCCTCCATCGTTTCATGGACATGCTCTTCGATCATTTCGATCTTTTCAGTCATCGCGGCCCGTGTTTCTTCTATGTCTTTTCGAATGTGGCCTTCTCTTTGATCCATCTGACGTTCTCCTTCATCGTCTCGACTGTAAGGGGCGGCACCACGTCAATCCGGGCCATTTTGTTTTTGCCTAAATAAAGCAAGACCACGCCAATGACGACGAACATCCCCCCGATGATCCCATAGCAGGCCCAGAGGGGTAACCCTGTGAGCGCGTTCAAGCCATAGACCAGCATGAACGTGAGCAGAAACCCTCCAATAGCCGCCATCCCGATGCCGATTCCCAGGGACATCACGGCAGCTTTGGTTTTGCGAACCTCGTCGCGGATTTCGTGTTTAGCGAGGGCCAGTTCTTGGCGCAGGAGCTGTTTTGCATCGGTTACCAAGTCGCTCAGCAACTGCGCCAAAGAGGGTTCTGAATGATAGGAGGGCTCATTCACCGTCGCTTACCTCCTTACACCCCGAGCTAGCAGATAGCCGATGCCAAGTCCGATCAGGAGCGATGGGATAGGATAACGACGGATCAGGCTCGACAAATCACCCATCATGTGTTCGAGCTTCTTCTCCTGCAGATATGATCCTGCGGCGCCGAGCTTCTCGGCCACTGCCGTGGCCGCTGTCCCCATTGTCCCTTCACGTGGGGCTTTTTCCCGGATCGTATCGGCCAGCGACCCGATCTTTTCCCCCACCGCTGACATGGGTTGCGAGGCTTTGCCCGTTGCCGAAGACGAAGCCTCGCTCGCAGAGCGCCCGGCTTCGTCCGCTACCTCCTCTAACCTCGCCCCCAAGGTATTGGAGGGGCCGCCCGCCGTCTGTCCCACCTTGCCCGCCGCCGTGCTTCCCATCCGTTGCTCATACTCCCGAAAACGGCGATCGACTTCTTGTTGGGCGGTTTCGCGCGTGTAACCATATTTTTCCTGCAACACACCGATCAATCGATCTTTCTTCCCGCCGATTCTTTCGAGATCATCATCGGTCAGTTTGCCCCACCACGACCTGAGATCCCCACGCATTTGCCGCCAGCGCCCTTCAAGGATATCCGTGTTCATCGTATCGTCCTCCCTTTACCTTCTGCTCTGCCAGAGCAAAGCCCACCTTTGCATCCGTGAGCGTACAGACCACTACCCTATCTTCCATAGCTCTTGCCTAATGATGATCTATTAGTCTTGGACATATTATCAACGAGCGATTGTAACAAGATTTCTGAAAAGTTATCATACAATAAGTATGTTAACGAGAGTATCTTCAGAATTCTCAAACAATCACCTATTCAATTTTTTTATAACTTAAATGATTCCTCACTCACCATGTACTTCTCTCAATCCCATACCGAAACAATAGACCAGTTTCTGTGCTATGTTACCATGTATTCTTCTCCAGATACTTTAAAGGATTTGCTTCTTGCCCCCCTGTGGAGGGGCTGAACTCGATGCAAGAAGTATTCGCTGAGAAGTCAGGCAGCAAGGTCTATGCCACGGTCGGCTCAGCCTGCGCCAGCGCTAAAAATCCACCACGCAAGCGGGATGGTGGCAGGTGGGCGCAGAAAGCAGACGGATACGACAACAGATCGGTGCTCTCATTTTGAGATAGCCAGCGACGCGGCAGCTCGATTGTTTGCGCGCTCAGCCGTATTGACGGCATGCTATGCCGCGGGTCAACGCCATGTGCTGACCTCACGCCAGCATGCCTACTGGGTACGGGGTTGGAGCCCTTCGAGGCTCATCATCCTGTTCCAGGCGATCGAGGCGCGACCGTCGATCGGCCGACCTAAAGCCCCTCCCTTTTCAATCTGAGAGCACGATGGCTCCATAGCTGGACACTTGTGTTGCCGCAGACCTAACACTGGGAATGCACGCCATACCGCTGACCCTGGCACTGCGTTTGCCTGTTTTGCGCGTTGGGGGCGGACGACTTCCCCGTACCTCTCTTACACGCCATGAAGAGCCTTAGATCGGGTGACTCTCCCCCTGGGATCGTGAGCAAGCCCGCCGCTATTCAAACGAAGGAGATGAACGATGGCAACTGACGAGATAGAGGCTATGCTGCAGAAGGACCGGGAGCCGCAGACCCTCAGAAGGCGCCGGCTTCCCATCGGGGCTGAAGTGTTCCCTGGCAGCGGGGTGCATTTTCGGGTATGGAGCACACGCGCTCAGTGCATGGAGGTCGTTATTGAAGATGGAGCTGCGTCTGGGCTTGCTGCGCCTATAACGGTCACCTTGACACCCGAGGGGCATGGGTACTTCTCGGGTTTGGTTCCTACGCTCGGCAACGGTGTGCTGTATCACTATCGGATCGATGGCGGGGACATGCTTTACCCGGATCCGGCTTCCCGCTTTCAGCCCCACGGGCCCCATGGTCCTTCGCAAGTCGTCGATCCGAGTGAATTCCAATGGACCGACACGGCATGGCCAGGTGTTCACCTCGAGGGGCAAGTCATCTACGAAATGCACCTCGGCACGTTCACACGGGAAGGGACCTGGGAAGCTGCCAGCCGCCAGCTCTCGGAATTAGCCGATCTCGGCATCACGCTCATCGAAGTCATGCCCGTGGCTGATTTCGTCGGGCGTTTCGGCTGGGGCTATGACGGCGTGGATCTCTTTGCACCCTCACATCTCTATGGCACACCCGAGGACTGCCGCCGGTTTGTGGACCGTGCCCATGCCCTCGGCTTGGGCGTGATTCTGGACGTCGTCTATAACCATGTCGGGCCGGATGGCAATGTCCTGGCGCACTTCTCCCCGGAATATTTCAGCGAGCGCTACACCACGGATTGGGGACCAGCCATCAACTTCGACGGCGCGCATTCTGGCCCCGTCCGCGAGTTCTTCGTCGCCAATGCTGGCTATTGGATCGATGAATTCCACTTCGATGGATTACGCCTCGATGCCACGCAAAACATCTACGACCGCTCCTCCGTCCATATCCTCGCGGCCGTCGCCCGGCAGGTGCGGCGGGCCGCCGGCGGCCGCCCCACCCTCTTGGTGGCGGAGAACGAGCCACAGCACACCAAGCTCGTCTGCCCACCCGCCCACGGCGGCTATGGCTTCGACGCCCTATGGAACGACGATTTCCACCACAGCGCTCGGGTGGCACTCACGGGGTGTAGGGAGGCGTATTACACCGACTACCGCGGCACCGCGCAGGAGTTGATCTCGGCGCTGAAATGGGGCTATCTGTACCAGGGGCAATATTATGGGTGGCAGCGCAAGCGGCGTGGCACACCGACGTTCGGACTCAAACCCGCGACCTTTGTGACCTATCTGCAAAATCATGACCAGATCGCCAATTCAGGTCTTGGACTGCGCCTGCACCTCTTGACCAGTCCTGGCCGTTATCGGGCCATGACGGCAGTGCTGTTACTCGGGCCGGGGACGCCCATGCTCTTCCAAGGGCAGGAGTTCGGAGCATCGAGCCCCTTTACGTTTTTCGCCGACCCCCATCACGAGCTGGACTCAGCCATACGCCGTGGTCGTTCGGAATTCCTCCGCCAGTTTCCCCGTTTGGCCCGCCCCGAGATGCAGTCACGGATGCCCGATCCCACCGATCCCGCGACCTTCGCCCGTTGTAAACTCGACCTATCCGAGCGCCAACAGCATGGCGAACTGTACGTGCTGCACCGCGACCTCCTGCGCCTGCGACGTCAGGATCCAGTGTTGAGCAGTCAGCGCCCAGGAGGCATCGATGGGGCGGTCATCGGCCCCGATGCCTTCGTGATCCGCTACTCCGCCGACGACCGCCAGGATCGGCTCCTGGTCGTCAACCTCGGGCGCGATTTGCACTGGGATCCGGCACCGGAACCGCTCCTGGCTCCCCCGGAGCGGATGCAGTGGGACACCCTGTGGTCGAGCGAACATCCATCCTACGGTGGCTCCAGCACGCCACCCCTGGACACCGAGGACAACTGGCGGATTCCTGCAGAGGCGGCTATCGTGCTGGTTCCCAAACCTCTGGAGGATACCCTGCATGACTGATGTCGTGCGTCGCATGGCGTGGCCGGACGCGGAGTATCCCGATCCCGAACGGCTCCTAACACGTGAGTGGCTCCTGACCAATGGCTTGGGCGGTTATGCCTCTGGCACGGTCGCCGACGTTCTGACCCGCCGTTATCACGGCTTGCTGATCGCCGCGCTGCCTGCCCCGTGGGGGCGCGTCGTGATGCTCAGCCATGTAACCGAACGCCTGCGCTTCCCAGATGGGAGGGTGGTCGTCCTCAACGGCGAACGGCAGACCGAGCGCGGCTCGGAGTGGCCGTCGGCCACTTATCTCCGCGAGTTTCGCCTCGACCACGGCCTGCCGATCTGGGTCTACGCTGTGGCCGGGATGACTCTTGAGAAGCGCGTGCTGATGCTGCATATGCAGAATACCGTGTACGTCATGTACCGGGTGGTATCAGGGGTTGGCCCTGTAGACGTGGAACTGCGCCCGTTGGTGCACTTCCGGCCGCATGGCGCACCCGTCAGCGAGCCTCTCCAGGTCTCCTACGAGCTGACCGAGAACGGGGATCGCTACGAGATCTCCGCCACCCTAGAGTTCCCGCCGCTGCGTTTACACCTCCACGGTGCGGCAGGAGAGCTGGCTCCCGATCGGGGAAGCGTCCACAACGTCTTCTACCAGCGGGAGGCAGAGCGAGGCTATGAGGCCCAGGGCAGCTTGTGGAGCCCGGGCTCTTTCAACGTCAGGTTGTTTCCAGGACGGGAGCTGACCCTCATCGCCTCGACCGAGCCCTGGGCGACGATGCTGGCGCTGCCGGTGGATGAAGTGCAGGCCGCCGCGCGCGAGCGGCAACAGCAGCTGCTCGCTGCCGCGCACCCCAAGGCGCAAACGGGCACGGCGGCAGAACTGGTGTTGGCTGCCGACCAGTTCATCATCACCCCCGCTGTACGCGTGGCGGATACCACCCGGGCTCGTGTTGCCGGTGACGAAGAGCGCAGCATCATCGCCGGTTACCACTGGTTCACCGACTGGGGCCGCGATACCATGATCAGTCTGGAGGGCCTCACACTTGTAACCGGACGCCATGCCGAGGCGGGCTGGATTTTGCGGGCGTTTGCACGGCACATCCGCGATGGCCTGATTCCCAATCTGTTTCCCGAAGGCGAACGCGAAGGCGTCTATCATACCGCCGATGCAACGCTGTGGTTCTTTCATGCGCTCGATCGCTATCTTGAAGTCACACACGATCGCGCTACGCTGACGCTGCTCCTCCCTAAGCTGCTCGACATCGTCGAGCACCACTGGCGCGGCACACGCTTTGGGATCGGCGTTGATCCACGCGACGGTCTGCTCAGCCAAGGCCAGGAAGGCTACCAACTCACGTGGATGGATGCCAAGGTGGGCGATTGGGTGGTGACGCCGCGGCGTGGCAAAGCGGTGGAGATCAATGCACTGTGGTATAACGCGCTCCGGCTTCTGGAAGGCTGGGTGCGCGATGAAGAAGGCGAGCGGGCTGCCGCCTACCTAGCCGACTATGCCGAGCGGACCCGAGCCTCGTTCAACGAACGCTTTTGGTATAGCGAGGGGGGTTACCTCTACGACGTCATCGACGGTCCACAGGGGAATGAACCGGCCTGTCGGCCGAACCAAGTCATGGCCCTCGCTCTGCGTCACCCGATTCTCGACCGCAGGCGCTGGCAATCGGTACTCACTGCGGTACGGCAGCGTCTACTCACCCCCGTGGGGCTGCGCTCGCTGGCACCGGGCCACCCAGATTATAAGTCCAAGTACTTCGGCGACCGCCGCGCCCGCGACGCCGCGTATCACCAGGGGACTGTATGGCCCTGGCTCATCGGCCCCTTCATCGATGCCTGGCTCCGGCTTTACCCGGAGGACCGCACCGGGGCACGTGGTTTCCTCGAGGGGCTTGTGCCACACCTGGGCGAGGCCTGCCTCGGCACCATCAATGAAATCTTCGACGCCGAACCCCCGTTCACGCCGCGCGGCTGCGTGGCCCAAGCCTGGAGTGTGGCTGAAATGCTGCGGTGTTGGGTGAAGATCGCTGAATAAGGCGACCTTGGCGATGCTTTGAGGTAGGCCCTAACCGAGACTGCGCAGATTTGCCCCCTGCCGCTTCAACTCGCGCTGGACATCGGTAACGGCGAGTTGGCGTGGGGTGCAGCCGCCGCGCGCTGCCAACGCCGCACATACGCCGGCGGCCTGGCCAGTCGTCATGGCGACCGGCATGATACGGTAGGAGGAATGCGCTTCATGCGTGCCGGAAATACACCGGCCCGCGACCACCAGGCGGTCCACCCCTTGCGGGAGTAGACAGCGCAGAGGGATGTCATACGCTTCGCCGGGCGGCAATCGTTGCAGGATGGTGCCACTGCCAGCTGGATTGTGGATGTCGATAGGATAGCTACAGCGGGCAATCACATCGTCGAACTTATGGGCTTCCAGCACATCGGCGGCGGTCAACTGATAATCGCCGACGATGCGGCGCGTCTCCCGTACACCGACGTTGACGCCACTCTGCACGACATAGGTTTGGGCGAAGCCGGGGACATAGCGGCGCAGGAACGCGGCGATCTGGCGCATCTGCCGCCGGCTGCGCCATTCCGCGTAGGTCAAGTCCCACACATCGATGCCCAGGACGCCAGTGACCCGGGTGCTATTGACGCTGATCTCGTGCTCATGCGGAGTGCTGAAGAACAACAGATCCTCGCGTGGCAGATCCAGCTCACCTGCGGCCGTGGCTTGTGCGATCAGGTCCCACAACCCGTGGACGCCGCGCCATTGGTCGGGATGAGTCTGGATATAGGTGGCAAAGGCGGCGCGTTCGAACTCGACCAGACGAAACATCAGGGTCATAGGCTGCACGAGAGCATCGCTGTCTCGACCGATCTCGAAGGCCGCTCCGGCGCGTGCCGCGATATCGCCGTCACCAGTACAGTCCACAATGACCTGCGCTTTGACCACCACCGGCCCTGATTTGGTTTCGAAGACCACTGCTTCGGGGTGAGGACCGCCGATGACCTCGGTGGCCAAGGCATGGAACAGAAACTTGACGCCAGCCTCGTCAAGCAGATCGAGCGCGACGAGCTTGAAGACTTCGGGGTCGAACGGCACCGTAAAGCCGGTCTGGTCGGATGGCTGGAGCGCCCCTCCAACAGCGACTATGCGCTCTAAAAACTTGCGGAACACACCTGCCACCACCGGCTCACCAGGACCATGGTCTGGAGGCATGAGCCGGCTGACCTCCGCCGCTTTGGGCCTCCCACGTTGCGTGTGATACGACATCAAGGGCATCACCAAGGCCGCCGTCGCATTGCCGCCGAGGAAGCCATACCGTTCTGCCAACAGCACCTCAACGCCGACGTCTGCCGCCCCGAGCGCGGCACCCAGCCCTGCTGGGCCGCCCCCGACGACCAACACATCGGGCTCCGCGACGATCGCCGCGGTGCGCGACGGCAGGAGGATCGAGCGGCGCTGCTGTGGACGGGGCAATGGAGGCATCGTGGACATCCTCATGAGGCATCGGCGGCTGGCCCTACGCGCTGACGGCCGTGGGCATGCTGCTGGAGGAGGCGCACGGCGATCCTGTTGGTCTCACGGGCGCGCTCCTGCAGCGCAGGCAGCGCTCGCTCGATGCGGGCTTGCAGATCGGCATGCAAATCCCACGCGCGATCGATATAGGCGATGAGTCGGCCGGCGTTCACCTGCTGGAGTGGCGGCATGGGCATGTCCAGCGCATCCAGGAAGCCGGTCACTTTGGAGGCATAGGGCAGCGCCACGAATGGCACCCGTTGCAACGCCGCGAAGATGAGGAAGTGCAGGCGCATGCCGACGGCGAAGGCAAAATGCCCGACGATAGTCAACATTTCACCGGGTGTATATTCGCCCTTGAGGACGGTGGCGCGTTGGGCGTAGGCCATCTGCGAGACGACGGCGTGGCTGTGCTGGAGGTCGAAGACGCGGCGTTCCATGGGCACGAACACCAAGTCGGCGTCGAGGCGGTCGACCATATAATCGGCGGCATTGGCCAACAGGGCGTGGTAGTGCCGCTCATCGATGTCCGGCGCAGCTGCCCCCGGCTCGCGCACCGACAGGCCGATAAGGCGACGTCCCTCGAGACCCTCGCGCTTGAGAACCTCAGCCGGCAACGGCTCGGGCTGGAGCAGCAGAGCCGGGTCGGCCGTCACCTCGATGTCACGGTGCACGCCGATTTCCTCCAAGACCTGCAGAGCCCGCCGCTCCCGGACGGTCACTGCGTCGGCGCGGCTCAGACAGGTTCGCGTCAGCTTTTGCGCTGCCGGATCGCGTAAGGGGCCGGCGCTGATGGCATAGACCATCACCGGGATGTTGCGTTCCTGCGCCAACGCCACCTCCCGGAGATAGAGGTGCGCCTCGCTATCGAAGAGGATCCCGCCGCCGCCTAAAATGAATAAATCGAGCCGTTCTATCTCGGGCAGGACCTCATCGCGCGACAGTTCTCGGACTGGCACAGCCCGCTCGACGCGATGCCGCGCCAGCGTATCCTCTTGATGGCGCGTAAACACAGTGATCTCCACCGGTAAAGCCCGACGGAGTTCGGTCACGATGACCTCTAAAATCGCTTCATCGCCCAGATTGAGCCCGCCATACGAACCGGAAATGCCGACGCGAAACACGCCGTTGTCTCTACCCATGACCGTCGTCACTCCTCTGCTATGGAGGCATGACATCCCACTTGGATGTCGCCTGGCTTTACCCCTGTCTTCCGCCGCTAGAGACCCGCATACCGTGAGCAACTGGCATGCCGCAGGCATATCGAGAGCCGCTGCCGCTGCTGTCTCGTATGCTCCGAGGTGGAGATTGAGAATCGCTTGTGACGCGGCCCTCTCCTAGGTGCCCCGCATCAATCTATAAACCAGTCGACCCTGGTCGCACCTGTGAAGGAGAAGCCGGAAAAGGGATGCAAGAGCGCCGTGCTCCAGCGCTGACCGTGCGCCGCACTTCACGGCAGACGGTGCGTGGAGCGCGGCGCCAGCGTGCTACGGTCTTACATCTGGCGCCTTAGCGGCCAGAGCCGGGGCCACTAGGGGTGCCTGGGCCAGGGGAGGGTTGACCAGAGGCGGGACCACCAGGCATGGCTCCACCGGGCGTGGGGCTGCCTGGGCTAGGCTCACGAGAAGGCTGCGGGCGGCCCGGCGTCATTTGTGAGCTCTGGGCCATGAGTTCCTGTCTGGTTGCCTGGTCGAGCTGCCCAGTCTGGGGGAGCCCATGGGCTTGCTGGAACTCGCGGAGGGCCGACTTGGTCCGCTCGCCAAAGATGCCATCGATGGGACCCGGATCAAATCCAGCTTCCTTCAGCTGCTGTTGCGCCTCGCGGATTTGCTCCTGATCCATCGCCTGCTGACCACGCTGTCCTTGCTGGCCAGCCTGTCCGCGTTGCTGCTCCATCCGGGTGCCCATACCACTGCCACCGGATCCCATGCCACCGCTTGTCCCCGGGGTTGTCTGCTGTCCGACAGCCAGAACAGGCATCGCTAACATCGCAGACAGCCCTAATACGATAAAGGTTCGCTTCATCAATCATCCCTCCAAGCTGCAGGCCCTACCCATGTCGGGACCCGCCAAGCCATCAAGGGTGGGATTGCCCCACCATGCCTTCACACCAAATGACGTCCCCGCCGAACAGGAACGCATCGAGTCCTTGGAGGCCCTAAGCGATCGATCGCCGATAAGGGGGCTGGCACTCCTAGATGGACATCTCTCTTACTAGGGCAAAAAGAATGCCAGCTCGGTAATGGCGCGGATGCGCTTCGGGCTTCCTCCGGCGACGGCTGTCCTCTCGTGTCCAATAGTGAGGCCCCCCGCACTGCCATCGCCATACGTCAACACAGGTGTCCCGAAGCATGACAGCAGAAGGGCAAACGGATCATCCGGCTCTCGAAATGAACGGCCTCGTGGGCATGCCTTGTCGTTTTGAGAAAGTCCTCGCGAAACGAGCTTGGCACCCAGCGTCCCACGCCTCGGACAGGTGTGCGAACGCCATGAGGTCCTCGACGCAAGGCAGCGAACGCTTGGAGTTGGGAGAGGATCATCTTCGCGGGATGGGCCCTGTCACCGATGGGCCCCGTGCACAATAGGCCAATCATCGCACCGTTATGCGGAGTCGTCTCATGGGCGGCCCTGTCGAATGCTGCATCACAAACCTCCGCCGGGGAGGCAACCACTGTTATGCGTTCAGACAAAGGGCGCGCTGTCGCGCCTCGCTCGGGCATGGACAACGGTAGAGGCTCGAGGATTCGCCTGGAGATCCCGACTGTTGGGCTTCGCAACTGGGAACTCCGTCTGTGTTTCATTCTGAGAGGGACGGAGAATTCTCTGGGGTCAGTGCAGCAACGTCGGAGGCACCGAGAAGAAGTGGGATGACGCCGTCAGCGAGAACCTCGCCATCGGCGCCATCGAGGTCCGGGAGTTTTGCGACGTGACAGGTAACGCCCGCCCGATGCACACCCCCGAGTCGCTATTCCAGATCGTGGGCTCGCTACCCGGAGCGTCCGAACCACTGCCGCAGCTTGTCCCGGCCTTGCGTCATCAACAACTGCAACAGCGTGCGCCATGGGCTGAGCGGCGCGGGCGCCGCCGTGAACGATTGGACAGCGTTAGGAGGGGCGGCGTTCCCAGGCTTATGCGTCGAGTCGGGCGGCGCCGGTGGCGGGGTGGCTGGCATGGCGGCGAGCTGGGTATTGACGGCGGTGAAGAATTGTCCCACCATCATCTTTGCTGCGCCATCCAGCAAGCGCTGCCCGATGCTAGCGATAGGTCCGCCGACCTGGACATCCCCCTGGTACGTCACCTTGGTGCCCTGTGGGTCGTCGGCGAGCTCGAGGTGGCCCGTCCCTCGCATGAAGCCGCCGGTCCCCTTGCCCTCCACCTGCATCGTGAAGCGCCGTGGCGGTTCCTTCTCCGACAGGGCGACGGTGCCGGTGTACTTGCCCTTGACAGCGGCGATGCCGACGGTGAGCGTCGCTTGATATCGATCCGGCCCGGTGGCCTCTAGGGATTCACACCCTGGCAAGCAGGCCTTGAGGAAGGCGGGATCGTTCAGCATGTGCCACACCCGATCCCGCGGGGCATTGAGCAGATGGCTTCCGGAGATTTTCACGCTGTTCCTCCCTGCGCCCGCGTCAGTGCACGCAGCAGCGCTCGTTTCGTGTAGATTCGCGCCAGAGCGAGACGGTACTCTCCAGAGGCGTGCAGGTCGGAGAGCGCATCGACGCCATCGCTGGCATGCTCGGCGGCCGCGACGATCACCGCCTCATCGATCGCCTGGCCGGTCAGCGTCTGTTCGACCGCCGTGGCGCGGAACGACCTGGCGGCGACGCCGGTAATGCCGATACGGGCTGTCTGACATGTCCGCCCATCAGTTCCGAGCGTCAGCCCGGCGGCCACGCCGACGATGGCAAACCCCGACGCCTTTTGAAACACCTTCAGATAAGCGGTGCCAGTACGGGTTGGCAGCAGCGGGATTTGGATCTCCGTGAGGAGCTCATCCGGTTGGAGGGCGGTCGTGAGCAGATCGACGAAGAATTGCTCAGCGGGGATCATCCGTGTGCCGTTGGGGCCCAGCAGGATGAACTCCGCCTCGGCCATCTGCATGACCGCTGGCAAATCGGCGGCTGGGTCAGCATGGGCCATGCTGCCGCCAACGGTGCCGCAATTGCGCACCTGAACGTCGCCGATCACCGCCGCCGCCTCGGCAAGCGCCGTCAGCCGCTGACGCAGCATGTCGGACGTTTCGAGCATGGTATGGGTGGTCATCGCTCCGATGAGCAGGCGGCCATCGTTTTCCCGGATGTAGGCCAAATCGGGAATGCGTCCCAAGTCGATGAGATAAGTCGGCGCGGCCAGGCGCAACTTCATCATCGGCAGCAGGCTATGCCCGCCTGCCAGCAGCTTGGCCTCATCCTTGTGCGCCGTCAGGAGCGAGACCGCTTCCTGTAGCGTCGTCGGCGCAAAATATTCAAAGGCCCTCGGAATCATCTCGGGTTACCTCCGCGCTTGACGATGTTCCTGAAGGACGCGCCAGATGTGCTCCGGTTTCAGCGGCATGTCGAGGTGCCGCACACCCAGGGGGAACAGCGCATCCACGACGGCATTGACCACGGCCGGGGAACAGGCGATCGTGCCCGCCTCGCCAACCCCTTTCACCCCCAGCGGATTGACCGGCGACGGCGTCACCGTGCGGTCGGTCTCGAAGCGCGGCAGGAACGATGCCTTGGGCACGGCATAGTCCATCAGCGTGCCCGTCACCAGCTGGCCGTTTTCATCGTAGACCACCTCTTCAAACAGCGCCTGCGCCATGCCTTGAGCAATGCCACCGTGCACCTGGCCATCCACCAACAGCGGGTTCAACACCTGCCCGCAATCGTCGACCGCGACATAGCGTTTGATGGCGATCTCGCCGGTCTCGCCATCTACCTCGACGATACAAGCATGCGCCCCGAAGGGGAAGGTGAAGTTCGACGGCTCAAAGGTGCTCGTCGCCTCCAGACCAGGCTCGGTATCCGGCGGCAGATTGAGGCCACGATAGGCCGCTCTCGCCACTTGGAAGAAGGTGACGGCTCGGTCTGGGCTGCCTCGGACGTAGATGTTGCCCGCCTCGAAGACCATGTCTGCCGGCGCGGCTTCGAGCATCTGTGCCGCCAGCTTTTTGGCTTTATCCTTCACCTTTCCGAGGGACAGCATCAGGGCGGCGCCGCCGACCGCCGTGGCCCGGCTGCCGAAGGTGCCAATGCCATACTGCACCATGGCGGTATCGCCGTGGACGACGGTCACATCGTCGATATCGACCCCCAGTTCATCGGCGACGATCTGGGCGAAGGAGGTTTCCTGTCCCTGGCCGTGCGGCGAGGCCCCCGTCAGCACCGTGACCTTGCCGGTGGGCTCGACGCGCACCGTGGCGCTCTCCCAACCGCCGATGGAGATCGCCGACGAGGGCCCGATGCCACAGATCTCGACATAGGTGGAGAAGCCCACCCCCAGGAATTTGCCTTGCTGACGTAAACGTGCCTGCTCCTCGCGGAACCGGTGGTAATCGATGAGCTGCAGCAACTTGTCGAGGCTGCCCTGATAGTTACCGCTATCATAAGACAATCCCGCAGCGGTGGCGAAGGGGAATTCCGAGGGTTGGGGAAAATTTTTGCGGCGCACCTCGACCGGGTCCATGTCGATCTCAGCGGCGAGCCGATCGACCATGCGTTCGATGAGGTGTGTCGCCTCCGGCCGTCCGGCACCGCGGTAAGCGTCGGTGGCGGTCTTATTGGTGAACACCCCGCGCAGATCGAAGCGAAAGTTGGGGATCTTGTAACACCCTGGGGCAAGCAGCCCTGTCAGGGTGGGAATGGCTGGCGTGAAGAATTGATAGTAGGCCCCCATGTCGGCGATCACCCGAACACGCAAGCCGGTGATCGCGCCATCGCGCTTGGCAGCGATCTCGACGTCCTGGATCTGGTCGCGACCGTGAATGGTGGCGAGGAAATTCTCTCGGCGGTCCTCGATCCATTTCACCGGCCGTCGCAAGCGCATGGCGAGATAGGCCACCAGCGCCTCCTCGGCGTAAATATCGCACTTGCTGCCGAATCCACCCCCGACTTCGGGTGCGATGACGCGGACGCGGTTCTCCGGTAGATGAAGCATGTTGGCCAGAAAGGTGCGGAGAATATGGGGCATCTGGGTGGAAGACCACACCTCCAGACTGCGGCTTGCCGCATGATAACGGGCGGCCACCCCACGCGGCTCCATCGCCATCGGCACTAGACGCTGGTTGAGGATGCGCTGGCGCACGGTCACTTCGGCTTCGCGAAAGGCTTTGTCGATGTCCCCGGCGCTCATCTCGAAGGTGTAGGCCAGGTTATCGTTCCATTCTTCGTGCACCACTGGGGAGCCCGGCTCCAGGGCCTTTTCGGAGTCTACGACGACAGGAAGCGGGTCGTAATCGACCGTGATGAGTTCCAGGGCATCACGGGCGGCGTAGCGATCGGTGGCCACCACCGCCGCCACTGCTTCCCCGACGTGGCGAACCTTGCCAATGGCCAGGGGGTAGTGCTGAGGAAGCTTGAGATTGGGTAGCTCGATCTCGCCGATGGCGAGCGGCCCTGGCACCTCTTTGATATCATCTCCCGCGAGTACGGCCAGCACGCGTGGGTCTTGGTGCGCCGCCTGGGTGTCGATGCGCACCAGGCGTGCATGCGCGTAGGGACTACGGAGCACCGCCATGTAGGTCATCCCCGGCAGGTGCAGGTCATCGACGTAGGTGGCGGTGCCGGTGATCAGTCGGGGATCTTCCCGCCGTTTGATGGGCATGCCAACGAATTTCGGTGGAATCGCCATGGTTGCCGTCTCCTCTCCATCACTCCAGGCGATGGCGATGATGGCCAAATCGCGAGCACAGGCCCCGATTGAGACCTGCGACTGACGGGCGTTCCTTCTCTTCGTGGTTACCTGACCCCAGCCAGAGGGTCATTGCGTCAATGCTCGACGATATAAATCCGCTCCAGCATGCCGCGGTAGATGTTGCCGTCGGGGATGATGTGGCCGTCTTTATTGCGGGGTAGCCCCTTCACCCATGGTTTGAAGGCGACATAGCGCACGGTCCACACCACGGGGACGTAGCCCACATCGCGTTGGAGCACTTCTTCGGCCTGGCGATAGAGAGCCAGGCGCTTGGCCGTGTCGGTCTCGCCACGCGCCTTGGTGATCAGTTCGTCGAAGGCATCGTTCGCCCAGGCCTGGCGTTTGCCCGTCGTGCGCTTGCCGTAGAAGGTGTCGAAATACTCATTGTGGGGATCGGGATAGTCCATGAACCAGCGAATCCAGATCAACTGCAGATCCTGCTTCCACAGCCGCTCACGGAACACGCGCGGCTCCAACACCTCCAATTCGGTCGGCATGTTCAAGACCTCGCGCAGCATAGCCTGGATGCCTTCGGCCATGGGCTTGGCGGCGTAGGGCTCGTCGCGCATGCTGATAACGACCTTCGGCCAGTTCTTCCCGTCCTCGTAGGGCGTGCCTTTCAGGCTGTCCATCGCCAGCTTGGGGTCGAAGCGTTGGACCTGCTTGATCGCTTCATCGTCGACATGTCCCGGAAAACCCGGCGGTACCATGGCGTGAGCTGGGATGCCAAAGCCTTGCGACACGCGCTCGGCGATGATCTTGCGATCGATGGCATGGCTGACGGCCTGGCGCACCTTGAGCTGATCGAAAGGGGCCTTGGTGACCTGCGGCACCAGATAAAACGTCCCCGGATAGAAGTAGCGCACCACTTCCTGGCTCACTCGGGGGTCGGCCTGCAAACGCCGCAAGTCGCCCGGCGGCACCAGGGCATAATCGACCTCGTTATTCTCATAGGGCAGAAAACCGGCGGCCCGGGGGATGATGGGATAGAGCACCCGTTCTAAGATGATGCTGTCCTTGTCGAAGTAGTGGGGGTTCTTTTTCAGCGTGAATTGTTTGTGGTGCTCCCAGCTCTCCAGCACCCATGGGCCATTGCTGACGATGTTGGCCGGCTCTGTCCATTTGTCGCCATACTTCTCGACCGAGGGCCGATGCGCCGGCAACGCCGCCGCATAGGCCACGAGCACCGGAAAGTAGCCGCGCGGGCCTTCGAGGGTGGCCTGTAGCGTATGGTCGTCAAGGGCTTTGGCGCCTACGGCTTCGTGCGCCTTAACCTGGCCTTTGTTGAACGCCTCAGCGTTCTTGAGGTCATAGAGAAACGCCGAGTAAGGCGCGGCGGTGGCCGGATCGAGCTGGCGTTTCCAGGACCACTCGAAGTCGTGCGCCGTGACCGCATCGCCGTTCGACCATTTGGCATCCCGGCGCAGGCGAAACGTCCAGACCGAGCCGTCGGCGTTGGATTCCACCTTCTCCGCCACCCAGGGAACCGCGACGTAGTCAGGAGTGAAACGCATCAACCCCGCAAACACGAGCCATTCGCAGTTGCAATATAAATCTTTGTTGACGTCGAAGCTAGCGGGCTCATCGTTGAAATCGCCGCGGCGGAAGACCTGCGTTTTGGCAAGCTTCTCGCCTGGCGCGGGTGCCGCCCGCACCGATGGGATGGCGGTGGTCAGGAACATCGTCCCCGCCGCCGCCATCCCCGCCAGCATGCTAAGGAAATCCCGCCGGCCCACGCCGATGGCGGCGAGGCGTTCTTCGAAGAGCCGCAATTGTTCCCGGTTCAACATGCTGTTTTCCTCCTGTCCCCCTTTCCCGCCGGGAGAGGGCGGGGTGAGGGCAGCCACACGGGTAAGAAGCGTTTGGAACCACCCTCACCCTGACCCTCTCCCAGGGGGAGAGGGGATCATGGATATTTCCCATAGCTAAACTTAGCGCCTAGGCCCTCCTCACCCTCTCCCCTCTCCCGGCGGCGAGGGGAAAAGGCCATTCCGCCACCCTAATCTCTGAGTTTAGGGTCCAGCGCATCGCGCACGCCATCGCCCAGAAAGGTAAAAGATAGCATGGTGAGGGCGATGGCCACAGACGGAAAGACGCAGAGGTGCCAGTAGGACAAGATGTACTGCTGGTACTCCCCGACCATCTGGCCCCAGCTCGGCGTCGGGGGATTGATGCCGACGCCGATGAAGCTCAGCGCCGCCTCCGTAAAAATCGCCTCCGGGATGCCAAAGGTCACGGCGACGATGATCGGCGACAGGGCGTTGGGCAACAGATGGTTCCAGAGCACCCTTAGGCCGCCGGCCCCAGCCGCCCGTGCGCCTTCGGCAAACTCTCGCTCTTTCAGGGAGAGGATCTGCGCCCGGGTCAGACGGGCGATATTGACCCAGCCGGTCAAACCGATGGCGATGAAGATGTTGAGCAAGCCGGCGCCAAGCATCGACATCAGGAGGATCACGAACAGCAGCCGTGGGAAAGCATACATCACATCCACGAAGCGCATGATGAGCAAATCGACCTTGCCCCCGTAGTAGCCAGCGACAGCCCCGACTGGCACGCCGATGCTGACGACGATGAACTGCGCCACGAAACCGACCAGCATCGACACCCGCGCGCCGTAGATGATGCGGCTGAGCATGTCGCGGCCGAGCGGATCAGTGCCCAGCGGGAACTGGCGGTTGGGAAACTCATAGGCGTGCATGAAGTTGGCCTTGGTGTAATGGGACGGCGCCAGCACATCGGCGAAGACGGCCAGGAACCCGAGGCCAAGGATGACTATGCCCCCGAAGATCGCCAGGCGGTTGCGCAGCAAACGCCGCCAGGCGTCCGCCCACAGGCTGACCTCGGCTGGCGATTTGTGCGTCCAGAGCCATCTGCTAGCCATAGCTTATCCTTGGGTGCCGACGCGGATACGGGGGTCGAACAGACCATAGAGGATATCTACCAGCACATTCATCACCGCCAAAAACACGCCGTAGCACAGCACCACCGCCATGATCATCGGGTAGTCACGCCCGGTCATGCTGATGACGAAAAAGCGCCCCATGCCAGGTACACGGAAGATCGACTCGACGAAGAACGAGCCGGTGCCGACCGCGGCGAACAGTGGTCCAAGCAGCGTCAACACCGGGATGAAGGCGTTCTTCAAGACGTGCTTGGCGACGACGACCTGCTCGGACAACCCCTTGGCCCGAGCGGTGCGGATATAGTCGGTGCGAATGACTTCTAGCATGCTAGAGCGGGTGTAGCGCGCGATGATGGCCATGGGAGCCAGGGACAGCGTGAGCGTCGGCAGCACCCAGTCGCGCGGTTCCCCCCAACCACCGGTGGGGAACAGCGGGATGAGGAAGGAGAAGAGCAGGATCAGAAAGACGGCCATGACGAAGTTCGGGATGCTCACCGCCACCATGGCAGTGGTGACGCTGAAGTAGTCCCAAAAGCGGTTCTGGTGCATGGCCGCCAGGATCCCCAGGGCGATGCCGAGCACGGCGGCCACGATGAGGGCCAGCGTGCCGAGTTGCAGCGAGACCGGAAAGGCCTCCCAGAGAATCTCTCCGACCGTGCGGGTCTTGTAGACGTAGGAATGGCCGAAATCCCCCCGCATGGCGTTCAGCAAGAACCGGCCGAATTGCTCCCACAACGGCCGATCGAGGCCATACTTGGCCGCCAAGTTTTTCTGTTCGGCCGGGCTCAGGGGATTGTTGCCGCCCTCGGGTTCCAACGGACTGCCGGGGGTGGCATGCATCACCAGGAAGGTGACCAACGCCATGGCGAGAAGTGTGGGCACGAGCCAGAGGATGCGACGGATGAGATACGGCACCATCGCGTGCCCCTCCCGAGGAAGTATGGGTGACCCACGATGTTCCTTTGGTGTTAGCTCCGCACCCGCTGAAGAGCCTGCTCCAGGATCTCCGCCGCCCGATCGAACTGGCTTTCCGTCGTGGTAAACGGCGGCACGAAGCGCAACACTGAGCCACCGCGGCGTACGCTACACAACAGGCCCCGCTCCAGGCAGACTTGGGCGATCTGCGGACCGGCCTCGAAGGCCGGCGTCTTGCGCGCTCGATCCCACACTAACTCAATGCCTTGAATCAGGCCGCGGCCGCGCACATCGCCGATCAGCTCATGGCCCTCGGCCAGACGTCGCAGATGCCCCTGCCAGTACTCGCCCAGCTTGGCGGCGCGCTCCCACAGTTTTTCCTCCAGGATCAGCTCCAAGCTGGCCAAACCAGCCCCGCACGCCAGCGGATCGGAGGTGTGGGAATGCATGAACACGAAGCCTCGCTCAGCCACCGCCGCCTCGATCTCGGCCGAGGTGACCACAGCACTGATGGTGACGCCGCCGCCGAAATGCTTGGAAATCGTCAGCACGTCGGGGATCACCCCCTCGCGTTCGAAGGCCCACATCGTGCCAAGCTTGGCCAGGCCTGTTTGGGCTTCATCGAGGACGAGCAAGGTGCCACGCGCCTCGCACATGCGCTTCAACGCCGGCAGCCAACCCACGGGCGGTTCGATCACCCCGCCGGCGCTGAACAGCGGCTCGGTGATGACGGCGGCCGGTGGCGCGGCGCATTCGGCGTCGAGCAACTCGAAGCTGGCCTTTAGGCAGGCGAACTCGCACTGGGGGAAGGTGTGCTGGACGGGACAGCGATAACAGTAGGGGGCCAGCATGCCGTAGGTACCTGGGGCGTACGGGCCATAGCCCTGATGCCAGCCCGTGAAGGTGACGGCGCGGGCCGACTCCGACAGGCCATGAAAGCTCGTGTGCGGGCTCGCCACCTCATAGCGCCCGGTATACTTTTTCGCCACCGCCAGGGCGGCTTCATTGGCGTCGCTTCCCGACAGCAGGAAGAACGATTTTTGTAGCGGCGCTGGCACGGTGGCGGCCAGCGTTTCGGCCAGGCGCACCTCGTTGACGTTGAGCAGCGAGCTACTGGCGTGGATGAGCTTTTGGCAGGCCTCCTGGATGGCCGCGACGATGCGCGGGTGGTTGTGGCCGAGGGCCGAGCACATCTGGCCGGAATTGAAATCGAGGTAGGCTTTGCCGGTGATATCCCACACCACCGACCCCGCACCGCGCTCCAGGATCGGCCCCGTCAGCTCTTTGGCATCCATGCGGGCGCGAAACAGATGGGCCTGCGCGCTGGTCAGGAGCTCTTGCTCGTCCATGATCGGTCCCTTTTCCTCCTTACGTCATCCTTACTTCGGCTGAAAAACCCCCGTTATTCCCTCTCTGCCTCCGCTGACAAGGGGAGGTAAATGGCCCCTCCCCCAGTCAGCTCTCCCTCCGAGAGAGGGCGGGGTGAGGGCAGGCAGAGCCAGGAGAGAGCGCTGACAATGTTGGACGGTCATACGCTGCTCTGAAAACCGTTCTAAATCGAACCACAGGACATTGGCACATGGTGAGGGATGCTCAGCCCTGTTCCCTTCCCCCCGGTGCGGGGGAAGGCGAGGATGGGGGAAGTCTCCGCGCTGTACCAATCTTCTGTGGCCCAATTTAGTATCGGGCCGGCGACCGCATCGCCCATTATGGTTCAACAACTCCCGGAGTGTCAAGCACATGGCGGTCGACACGCGCCTGCTTCGTCGGCCCCCCATACCTACCCAGCGAAGCGCTCAGAGCCACCACACCGGGGTGTCAATACAACCATACTGTACTGTTCAGCACTGGATAGACTCGAAAAGCACTAGAAATCCCGCTCTTCGGGCAGGGCTCTGATCTCGTCCTAGCCCACCTGCTGTCAGTACCGCCGGATTTCGACCAGATCCTGGTCGCCGAGTTCGATGCGCAGCATGCTGCGACCGAGGCCTTCGCAGGGCAGATCGAGCCATTGCTGGCGCAGGGTCTCAACTTGCAGCTACCCGGTCGCAAGAACTCAGCTGCAATGCGCCTTCGCATGGGGGACACGCTGGCCTGCAGCCGTGAGATCGGCACTCGCACGTTGCCGGTCACTGTGGTGCTGCGCATCACCGACGAGCTCTATTGCGAGGAGGGCGAGTTCGTCAGTCTGGTCATGGACCAGTTCAACGCGCCCCGCGCCTGTACGAAGTGATGACCGGTCGAGCATGCCGTCCGCTCCTCCTCCCACAGGAGCGGTTTCTCTCGAGCAGTAGGGAGATATCCATGACACTCGGTCGCATTCAGAACCTGAACCGCCAAACGACCGCCGCCGAACGCGAGGCGTTTGGGAGCGCAGTGTGCACCACACCCACCGGCTCGACCCAGCACGAAGTGCTGCGCTGGGGTGACGAGGTCGAGATTCTCGCGCGGGGGGACCGGCGCACGCAGATTCGTGCCAAGGGCGGCCTCGAGGGGTGGGTGGCGATGGAAAGACGATATTCTGGCCAAGCTCGCGGCCGCCTCGCAGGTCCATTTCGGCGACACGAAGGCCGGCGCCCTTAAGCCGTCGAAGCGGTTCCGCTCCTTCCGGAACAGCGATGTGTCTCCGGCATCGTGTACGTCCTGGTCAATGTCCGCACCGACGGCGAAACGATCATGTGTGCCACGATGAAGGAGGCGAAAAGGAGCTGGAACATACAGACCTTCAGCGCGCGGTTCTGACCTGATTCCCCCTCTCCCTCCGGGAGAGGGCGGGGTGAGGGGTGGATGTGAAAACGGCTAGAGGTGACCGGAGCGTGCCTGAGGGCTCATCTTGCATACATCCACTAGGCCTACAACATGCCTGAATCGATGGGTTTAAGCACGGAGTCATTGGCGTGTAGGAGTTTCCTGACGACCGCCTGGTTAAAGCCCAGCCGGGTGGCGAGCTCCAGCATGATGGGGAGGTCGAGTGGGGGAACCTTGCCCTGGAGATAGGTCCAGAAGAGATTTTGCACCTGCCATAGGTTCAGCCCCAAGTGTAGGGCCTGCGCCACCTCAAGGGATTGGCGTGGAATCTGGGCGTGCCCTCCGGCCTCTGGCAAGTCGGCGATGTGGCGTTCGATCACAGCCTCGAAGGCTTGGCGGAGGGGGGCAAGGTCGAGCGTGCATGGCACATGGTTAGCCTCTTCTTGTAAGGCGCGAACGCGCTCCTGCAGCTCAACGGGCGTGCACTCCCCCGCCAGAAGTTGTTGGGTGGCCCGCCGCAGATCGGCATTGAGCACCGATTCTGCAGCCAAACGCAGCACCGTAGGGAGTGACAGGTTCTTCTCCCTGAAGAAGTGCATGAGTTGGCGATTCGCCTGATAGATGGCACGGCACTCGCGCTCGGCACGCGTCAGGCTTTGTGCCAAGAGCTGCAGCCCAAGCCGCCGCTGCTCATCGTGAAACAGCTGGGAGAGTGTGAAATACTCCTCGCCGAAGTGGGCATCTAAGGCGCGCACGACCTCGGTGAGCGAGCGCTGGCGCAAGAGCTGGAATAGTGCATCGCGAATCCGCGTGTACTCCTCGACATCGACATAGCCCTTCACCGAGCAACGTAGGTCGTAGCTGTCGCTCTGCAACACAGCGTAGATCGCCTGCAGGCTCTCGCCAGTGAGCCGCGACTGCACCCGAACCCGCCCCGTCGCCAGCGTGAAATCGCCGCGCCGGTCGCGCTGGGCGGCCAATTCCTGGATGTCATAGATGCCCAAGCTCTTCCTGGGCGAAGACGGCTCAATGGTGACATCGATGGCATAGGTGGCGATCACCGTGCGCAGGCTGGCCACCGCCGGCTTGACGAGCTTGAGGTAGACGTCGCGTCCGGTCTCCGTGTGCTGCGGCAGATTGCTCGGGGCCTGCGCCAAGCGCTCGAGGAAGCCGGTCTCTAACTCTCGGCCACTCACCTCGCGAGCCAGTTGGATGGCGCGGCCGGCATAGGCTAGTATCTGCACGGTCTCGATGCCCGAGATCTCCGCGAAGAACCAGGCACAACTGGTGTACATCAGCAGCGCATGGCGCTGCAGCTCCAGGAGCTTGAGCACCTGCACGACGTCGGCATCCGCGAGTCGACGTCGGGCTTGCCGTTGGATGAAGCGCTCGACATTGGCAGGAGAGCGGTCCAGGATCACCGCGATGTAATCGTCGCGGGCTTGCCAAGGATCGTTGAGGAGTCGCTCTGCCTCCTGCTCAAACACCTGCACCAATTCATCGCGCAGCCAATCGAGCGCCTCCCGCAACGGCTGGCGCCAGCGCTGGTGCCAGCCCGGTTTGCCGCCCGTCTGGCAGCCGCAATCGCTGCGCCAGCGCTCCACACCATGAGCGCAACTCCACGAGGTGTTCTCGTGGAGTTCGACCAGGTGCTCAGGAGGGTAGCGCTCCAGGTACTGACCGTAGTTGGTGAGGGTGGCCAACTTCCGCTGCTCGATGGTACGTAAGGCATACGCCAGGGCCATTTCGCCGAAGCGGTGATGATGGCCGTAGGTCTCGCCATCGGTGGCGACATGCACCAACTGCGCGTGCTGGCGCCCCTCGTGGAAACCACCCAATAAGCGCTCGATAAGCATTTCACCACGCGCCAGAACGCCGTCGAAGGCGATCGCCTTAGCGATCGGCGCATCGTAGAAGAACACTGCGATGTCGCGGCCCGACGGTAGCAGACAGCGATAGGCCCGCGAGGGATCGAGGCGCTCGTTCGACACGTCACGCCATGTGGTATCCCCGGGAGCCCGGATGCGCTTGGCCTGATGCGGCGCCAGGATGGTAAAACGCAGGCCATGCGCCGCCATGATGTCGAGGGTTTCGAGATCGACGGCGGTTTCCGGCAACCACATGCCCTCGGGATCTCGTCCGAAGCGGGCTTGGAAATCCCGCAGCCCCCACAGCACCTGCGTCACTTTATCGCGGCGATTGGCCAACGGCATGATCAGATGATTGTATGCCTGGGCGATGGCGTTGCCATGGCCGTCGCGGCGTGCCCGGCTGGCGCGGTCGGCATCGATAATGAGGCGATAGGTGCGGGAGTCGGCATGCTCCAGCCAGGAGAGCAACGTGGGGCCAAAGTTGAAGCTGATATGCGTGTAGGTGTTCTGGATGTCGAGGATACGTCCCTCACCATCCACGATGCGCGCGGCGGCGTTGGGAGCATAACATTCGGCATTGATGCGGGCGTTCCAATCATGAAACGGCGCGGCCGACTCTTCGGTCTCGATCTCTTCCAGCCATGGATTTTGGCGCGGCGGCTGATAGAAGTGGCCATGCACACAGAGATAGCGTTCGCTCATGCGGTCCTACTCATCCAGATGCCGCCCTCCCAGCTCCGCGCTGCCGCCGCCGAACCCGCGCTGTGCTTGGGCGGCCTCGACGCAGTCGAAGGCCATGCCAGGCCGCAGGGATCTCGTGGCGTGGTCCAGCACTGGGCGATAGCGTTGCGCCGTCCTGTATCATGACCGTGTGTGCGTTCATTGCGGAGAAGGGCTCGGCCAGCGCGTCACCCCACGCGCCCGGACGACCAGACCAGAGGGATCGACGTGGTAATGATGACGCGCGTCGCGCTCGGGATCGTAGCCCACCATTTCGCCCGCCTCGATGGTGTTGAAGCGATCGATGATGGCGCGCCGGAGCTTGGCACCTTTGCCGACGGTGGTGTGATCCATGATGATCGACTCCTGGATATCGGCGTCCTCTTGAATGTGCACCGAATGGCCAATGATGCTGCGCTGGATGTTCGCGCCCCTGACGACGCTGCCGACGCCGATGAGGCTATCGTCGATGCGGCCGCCAAGCACCTTGGCGGGCAAACCGTTGACCGCTTCGGAGCGGATGGGCCAATGCCAGTTGTTGAGGTCGAAGGCCGGGGCGGCTCCGAGCAGATCCATGTGTGCCGACCAGTAGGACGAGAGATCGCCGACATCACGCCAATAGCCGCGTTCTTCATAAGCGTGGACGCCGGGCACCTCGTTATTGAGGAAGTTATAGGCGTAGACCGGGTACTGCTTGAGCATCTCTCCGATGATCGTCTTGCCGAAGTCGTGCTCGGTGTTACGCTGCGCATCTTCGACAAGCATATCGACCAGGGGCTTGGAGTTGAAGATATAGTTGCCCATGGAGGAATAGGCACGGTTGGGGTCCGATGGCATGGGCTTCGGGCGCACCGGTTTCTCCTGGAAGCCGACCATGCGCTCATCGTCATCGACCTCGATGATGCCAAACCCGCGCGCTTTTTCGATGGGTACCGGAAGGGCGGCGACAGTGGCTTCGGCGCCTTTCACCAGGTGAAATTGGATCATCTGGTTGATGTCCATGCGGTAGATGTGGTCGGCGCCGAAGACCGCTACCAGATCTGGCGCATAGTCTTCGATGAGGTTCAAGTTCTGATAGACGGCATCCGCCGTCCCCTGATACCAGATCTCGGCGCCGCGCATCTGCGGCGGCACGACGGTGATGAATTGCCGGCGCAGCAAGCCGCCAAAGCGCCAAGCGCCGGTGAGGTGATCGATGAGCGATTGGGATTTGTATTGCACGAGGACGAAGATGGAGTAGATCTCCGAGTTGATGAAATTGCTCAGCACGAAATCGACGATACGGTAACCCCCGCCGAACGGCACCGCCGGTTTGCTCCGTTCGCGAGTCAGAGGGCTGAGCCGTTCCCCACGCCCACCAGCCAGGATAATCGCTAAGACGTTGGGCTTTCGCATCGTTGACATCGCTCCCCCTCCTCTCCCGTCGCTCAACTCGATGTTTCATCGAGGCATGAAGAGATAACCTCTTCTGTAATCTAGGTAGCTGTGCAAAGCGTGTCAAGTTGTGCCTTGCCTGAGCCGGTTCGCGGCATCACGCTGCTTGGGGGTGTGGGTCAGCGTATGGCATGTGGGTCCCTGGGCTCGCGTCCCGCCGCCCTCACCCTCTCTCGCCGGGAGAAGGCATTGGCGCGGAGCAGGTGTGGCAAAAACCGACGCACACCCACTGCTTGGCTGGTTGTTTACATCTCGCCTAAACTGGAGTAGATTCGACATCACATGCTGTCTTCAGGAGAGACTATCGTGAGCGGGCATGCTGGCCCGCCTGTTGATCGATCGCCGATGACATTTACGGGCGCGCTATGTTGATTAAAGAGCTCCAGCATCTGCAACACCAGCACGGTTACCTGCCGCGGGAGGCGCTCCATGAGTTGGCCGAGCGTCTGAAGGTGCCATTTTTCGAAGTCCATGGGGTGGCGAGCTTCTATCCTCATTTTCGCCTCGAACCCCAGACTGGCACCGAAATCAAGATTTGCACCGACCTCAGTTGTCATCTCGCCGGCGCGCCGGCGTTGCAAGCTGCTCTGCGCCAGGAGTGCACGCGGGCCGGCCTGAACGGCCGGGTGACGATCGGCGAAACCTCCTGTCTGGGGCGTTGCGATGCGCCTGTGGCCTACACCTTGAATGAACAGATCTACAGTGGCGGCAGGCCGGAACAGGTCGACACCCTGGTGCAATCCCTGCAAGCCGGTCAGCTGCCCGCCCTGCAGCCATTGCCGACGACCCCGGAAGGCTTGCAGATCGACCCGTATCGAGATACTCCTCCGTTTACCGCGCTGCGCCAGCTCGTCGAGCGCCGCCATTTCACCGACGTCCTCGCCACCCTGAAAGCCAGTGGCTTGCGCGGCATGGGTGGTGCCGGCTTTCCGACCGGAGCGAAATGGGAGATCGTGCGCAACGCCTCCGGTGCTCCCAAATACGTGGTGTGCAATGCCGACGAGAGCGAACCCGGCACGTTCAAAGACCGTGTGCTCTTGCAGACGGTGCCCGAATTGATCTTGGAGGGCATGGTGCTCGGCGCCCTCACCGTAGGGGCGCGGCAAGCGTATCTCTACATCCGTCACGAGTACGGGCGCGAACGCGACATCCTCGCCCAGGCCTTGCAGCGCATGCAACGGGATGGCCTGGTGGGAGAGCGCATCCTCGGCTCGGAGCTGGGCGTCGCCATTGAGATCTTCGAAAGCCCCGGCGGCTACATCTGCGGCGAGGAGACGGCGCTGCTGGAAGCCTTGGAGGGCAAACGCGCCGAGCCTCGCAATAAACCACCATTCCCCGGCACCCATGGGCTGTACAACAGGCCGACGCTGATCAACAACGTCGAGACCTTTGCCTTCATCCCGGCCATCCTCCTGCGCGGCGCCGACTGGTTTAAACGTTACGGCCAACACGACGCCGCGGGGCTGAAATTTTTAGCCCTGAGCGGGCATGTGCAGAAGCCCGGCGTCTATGAGGTGCCACTCGGCTTGCCGGCGGCGCGCTTGATCTACGACTATGGCGGTGGTCTACCGCCGGGCCACACCCTGAAGGCTTTTAGCCCCGGTGGAGCGTCCTCGGGCTTCCTGCCGGCCAGCATGGTCGACACCCCCTTGGATTTTCAGTCACTGGCCAAGGTAGGTTCGATGTTGGGGTCCGGGGCCGTCGTGGCGGTGGCCGATCATGTGTGCATGCTCGATCTCGCCCTCAATGTGGTGAAATTTTTCCGCAACGAGTCGTGTGGCAAGTGCGTACCCTGTCGGGTAGGCTCGCAAAAGCTGGTGCACATGCTGGAGCGCATCAGCCGCGAAGGGGGCTCGACGGCGGATCTAGACGCCATCGATGAGCTGGCCGAGGCCATGCAACTGACGTCGATCTGCGGCCTGGGTCAGGCGGCGCCGTTGCCGATCACCTCCGTGGTGCGCCATTTCCGCGATGAGATCGAGTCGCACGTGTATCAGCGCCGATGTCCGGCTGGGGTCTGTTTTCGATGACGAGGCATCGGAGCCCCGAGGCATTGAGGTATTGAGGTATCGAGGCAGACAGGTCCGAGGCCAGTGAATCGAGTCGATCACGCGCATAGCTCAGTCCTCGGCCCTCAGTCCTCAGCACTGTTCTTGAGGAGTGCGTCATGAGTGTCGACACGCAGACGATGGTTGCGCTGAACATCGACGGCCAGACCGTGCAGGTTCCGGCGGGAACCACGATCTGGGAGGCGGCGCGACAGCTCGGCATCGACATTCCGGTGCTGTGCCACCATCCCAACCTGAATCCTGTGGCGGTGTGTCGGGTGTGCGCCGTTGAGGTCGAAGGCGCACGAGTGCTGGCCGCCGCCTGCATTCGTCAGGTCGAACCCGGCATGCAGGTCCGCACGACCTCAGGCCGTGTCGAACGCGCGCGCCGCATGCTGGTCGAGTTGCTCATGGCCGATCACCCGACACCCTGCGCCAAACAGCAGCAGTTGGGCAGCTGTGAGCTGGAGACCCTGGCGGGCCGCTACGGCCTCAGCCAGCCGCGTTTTGCCAAACGCGCCGCTGCCAATGGCCTCGATCTCTCCTCGCCGGTGATCGCCGTCGATCACAATGCCTGCATCCTCTGCGACCGCTGCATTCGGGCGTGCGACGATCTTCAGGTCAACGAGGTCATCGGCCGCAACGGCAAGGGGTTTTGGGCGCGCATCGGTTTCGATATGGATCAGCCCATGGGCAAATCCACCTGTGTGTCTTGCGGCGAATGCATGGCGTACTGCCCAACCGGCGCCCTGACCGATAAGCCGCTCTCGGCCATCGTCGATTTTCGGGCCACGACGCCGGTGGATTCGGTTTGCCCTTACTGCGGCGTGGGCTGTAGCATTACGTATCACGTCAAAGACGACACCATCGCCCGCGTGTCGGGGCGGGATGGGCCGGCCAATCACGGGCGGCTGTGTGTCAAGGGGCGCTATGGCTTCGATTATGCCAATCATCCGGATCGGCTGACGGTGCCGCTAATCCGCAAACCCGACTACCCGAAGCGGCCGGAGAGCTACCCTGATCCCCGCGCCTGCTTCCGGGAGGCCACCTGGGATGAAGCCTTAGATCTGGCGGCCCAGCGCTTTTTGGCGATCAAACAGCGGCACGGGCCTGGGGCGCTGGCCGGGTTCGGCTCGGCCAAGTGCTCCAATGAAGACAATTACCTGTTTCAGAAGCTGATCCGCGCCGTCTTCGGCACCAACAACGTCGATCACTGCACGCGGCTGTGCCATGCCTCCTCGGTGGCGGCGTTGATGGAGACCATCGGCAGCGGCGCGGTGACGAACCTCGTGGCGGATGTGCGGCTTGCCGATGTGGCCATCGTCATCGGCTCGAACGCGCCGGAGAATCATCCGGTGGCGGCCACCTTCATCAAGCAAGCGGCGAAGCGCGGCATGACGCTGATCGTCATCGATCCGCGCCGCACTGAGCTGCACCGTCGGGCGACGTATTCCATTCAGTTCATGCCCGGCACCGATGTGGCGCTGCTCAACGCCATGATGCACGTCATCATCGCCGAAGGGCTGGAGGACAAACAATTCATCGCTGAGCGCACTGAAGGCTATGAGCAGTTGCGCCAGACTGTGGCGCCTTACACGCCGGAGGTGGCGGAGAAGATCACCGGCGTGCCGGCGGAGCAGATTCGCGCCATCGCCCGCGCCTATGGCCGGGCCGAGCGCGCCATGATCTTCTGGGGCATGGGGATTTCCCAGCACACCACCGGCACCGATAACGCCCGCTGCCTGATCAGTCTCGCCCTGCTCACGGGCAATGTCGGGCGCCCCGGTACCGGCCTGCACCCACTGCGCGGCCAGAACAATGTTCAGGGCGCGTCGGACGTCGGCCTCATTCCCTTCGTCTACGCCGATTATCAGTCGGTGAGCGACCCCGCTGTGCGCGCCAAATTCGAGCGCGCCTGGGGCGTGCCGCTGGATGCCAAACCGGGCCTTACAGTGGTGGAGATCATGCACGCGGTGCTCGAGGGCCACATCAAGGGCATGATGATGATGGGCGAGAACCCCTTCCTGAGCGACCCCAACATCAACGTCGTGAAGGAGTGCCTGGCGGCCATGGAATTCCTGGTGGTGCAGGACATCTTCCTGACCGAGACGGCGGAGTACGCCGATGTCATCCTGCCGGGCACGGCCTTCCCCGAGAAGGACGGCACCTATACCAATACCGATCGCTATGTACAGCTGGCGCGTAAAGCCATCAACCCGCCGGGGCAGGCGCGCACGGATTGGCAGGTGATCGCCGACCTGTCCAACCGCATGGGCTATCCGATGCCCTATCGCTCGGTGTCGGAGATCTGGGATGAGATCGCCGCTCTGTCCCCCAGCTTCGCCGGCATCAGCCACGCGCGGCTGGCGAAGAGCCCGCTGAGCTGGCCCGTCCCCACCCCGGACCACCCCGGCAGCGATGTGCTCTTCGCCGACACCTTCCCGAAGGGCAAGGGCAAATTTTCGCCGGCCGAATTCGCCCCGGCGAAGGAGTTGCCGGATGAACAGTTCCCCTTCGTGCTCAACACCGGCCGCTACCGTGAGCATTGGCACACCGGCACGATGACGCGGCGCTCAAAGGCGCTGGATATCCTGTCGCCCGAACCGTACGCTGACCTCCATCCGGAGGATCTGGCGGCGCTCGGCCTCCAGGATGGCGAGCGCGTGCGTGTGCGCTCGCGCCGCGGGGAAATCGTACTCAAGGCCCGGGCCTCGCACCGCATGAGCCGGGGCAGCGTCTTCATTCCGTTCCACTTCAAAGAGGCGGCGGCGAATCTGCTCACCATCGACGCACTCGATCCCTACGGCAAGATCCCCGAGTTCAAGTTCTGCGCCGTGCGCATCGAGCGCATCGCTTGAGGCATCTCCGAGCGCCCTTTTTCCCTCTCCCCCTGGAAGAGGGTCTGGGTGAGGGAAGCTCGATCTAGCGAGCACGCCAGGCCGCCCTCACCCTGGCCCTCTCCCGTTGGGAGAGGGAACGATAGAACGAAGGAGGCGGTATGGCGGAGGAAGAGACCCGGAGGTTGCTCCGAACCTTTGGCGTGACGGTGACCAACTTCGAAGAACGCAGCGCCCAATTCCTGGAACGGGCCAGACAGCTTCGACAAGCAGGCGACGCTGAGGGCATGCTCGCTCTGCTCCAGGAGTTTGCCGGCGAACTCCTCGATTTGCAGGGGCGCTGGCTGGACGTGACCAACCATATCCTCGCCCAGCAGCGGCGGGTCTTGACCGACATCGCCACGCTTGTGAGTCAATGGGGACAACAGTTGAAATCCCCTAATGGCTCAGACTGACCGTATCGATGCAGCATGTCTGGAGGCGGTCATGGTGCTGATTCGGTGCGCTCGCGCTGATGGCTGATGCCGTGGAAAGCCTGGAGGGGCCGAAGCCCTCCGCTCTGCCGAACGGTGTCCCGGTATATCCGTATGAATCAGGTTACTGGCGTCATTCTGGCGGGAGGAAAGAGTCGCCGCATGGGGCGCGATAAGGCGTTTCTGCCTTTTGGCCGGGGGGTGCTGATCGAGCGAGTGATCGCGGTGCTCCGACGAGTGACCGATGAGATTCTCCTCATCACCAACACGCCCGAACAGTACCGCCGCTTTGCGCTGCCGATGTTCGCCGACGTCATTCCCGAAGCCGGTTCGCTGGGCGGGATCTACACCGGCCTGGTCTATGCCCGTACGCCCTACAGCCTTTGCCTCGCCTGTGACATGCCCTTTGTGAAGCCTGAGTTTCTACGCTTCCTGTGCGGCATAGCCCCCGAGGCCGATGTCGTCATCCCGCGTAACGCCGACGACTTCCAGCCGTTGTGCGCTGTCTACGCGCAAGCCTGTCGTGAGCCTATTCAACAATGCGTTCAGCGTGGGCGTCTGAAGATCACCAACTTCTTCGATCAAGTCCGCGTGCGCGTCGTCGAGGGTGAGGAGCTAGCGCGCTACGATCCCCAAGACCTGATGTTCTTCAACGCCAACACGCCGGAGGAATACGAACAGGCCCGTCGTCTTCTGGCTGCTGAAGGTTGTTGACCGGCGCATGATCGGCGGCTCCAAGCAGGCCCGGTGGCGCGGCGCTTGATTCGCCCTCCGAACACTACGCCTCTTGCTCGGGTCCCGCCTCCGAGCACCCGCCATGAATTCAACCTGTCGAAAGCTCTTGCAGGGTCGTGCACAGCTCGAATCCGGCATAACCCAACCGCCTAATTACCTGAATCACCGCCATCTGGACGGATTGTGTAACGCATCATCCCAAAGCGGCACAGTGGGCAAAGCTGAACGGATGCCAGGAGGGGTGGCAGACGCACATAAGCCCTTTCACCCAGCCTCTAGGGAACGGATTTTGTGAAATATTTTTTATTGTCATCGATAATAAAATATTGTATTTGATAGCAATCGATGCATAACCACGGCGTTAGTGTGACGCTGGAGGAAAAGGCGACCCAAGCATGGGCAGTCCCGCAGCCAGCTGGCGGTCGCTCCAGATCCCGCTAGGGGAAGACACTTGCACCGACGTGGCGATGAGCACAACCGCGTTTGCGGTTTCAGTATCCCACAACCTCCGTCTCGTGGACAATGACGTCGAGGCGATAGCCCTCGTATGTCGTGACAGCGTCTAAGCCAGTCCCCCTGCCTTGGCGCTCATCACCTCTAACCTTTGAGGAGATGCAGTGACGCATAAGCCACGCAGCGTTACCCCGCACCTCGCACATGGTAGGCTGCATGTGATCCAGGCATGCTATCGACAGTGCCCTCGACTGCGGTGCCAGGCGTGGACCTCCTGGGACCCGCCAGCGGTAGATGCCATCGCCCCTGGAGAGACCCCCCATGAACGTCGACACCTGTGGGAAAGCCCACTTCCACACCCTCATGCTGGTGCTGGGCATTGCCGCAGCGTATTACGTCACCGGCCGACTCGGGCTGTTATTAGCCATACCACCCGGTTATGCCTCGCCGATCTGGCCCGCGGCGGGCATCGCTTTGGGCGCGATCCTCATCGGCGGCTATCGGGGATGGCCGGGCGTCCTGTTCGGGTCGTGGCTCGTCAATATGGGGGTCTCCATCGAGGCGACCAGTGGGGTGACGCTGCTGAAATCTGCGGCGTTTCCGACCAGTATCGCCGCCGGAGCTGCGCTGCAAGCTGTCATCGGGGCCTTCCTGGTGCGCCGCGTCGTGGGCTTCCCGAATCCGCTCAGCCGGGAACAGGAGATCGGCGCCTTTCTGGGGGTAGGGGGAGCCGTCAGTTGTCTCATCAATCCTACTCTCGCAGTCACCAGTTTATGGATCGCCGGCAAGATTCCGTCGGCCGCATATTTCCAGCATTGGTGGACGTGGTGGATCGGCGACACCATCGGCGTCATCATCATGACCCCGCTGTTGCTGAGCTGGCTGGCCGAACCGCAACCCATCTGGCGCCGCCGGCGCCTGTCGGTGGCGGTGCCGCTCGTCGGGGCCTTGGCGCTCGCCGTTGGCGTGTTCGTGTATGTGAGCGGACAGGAACGGGAACGCCTGCGGCTCATCTTCGAGCGGCAGGCAGAAACCTTAGCTCACACCCTCGAGCGGCAGCTCGATCGCTATTTGGATGTGCTCCGTTCCATTGCACGTTTCCATGCCAGCTCTCCGGAAGTCAAACGGCATGAGTTTGGCACGTTTGCCCACGGCGCCCTCGCGCTCCATGCTGGTATCCACGCCCTATCATGGGACCGTCATGTGCCGGATGCCCTGCGGGAGGTTTACGAGGAGACGGTGCGACAGGAAGGGTACGCCGATTTTCAGATCATCGAACAAGACGCCCAAGGGCAGATGGTCCGGGCGGCACGTCGCCCTGAATACGTGGTGGTGTCCTCTATCGAGCCCTACATGGGGAACGAAAAGGCGTTGGGGTACGATGTGATGTCCAGCCCTGACCGCCTCAAGGCGTTACAGGCCGCGCGCGACAGCGGGCAACCCATGGCCACAGGCCGGCTCAGGCTGGTGCAGGAGCCCGGCCCCCGGTTCGGGCTCCTGATGTTCCTGCCGGTATACAGCCATGGACCCCCTCCGGCAACGGTGGAAGAGCGCCGGCAACGCCTGTTCGGCTATGCAACCGGCGTGTTTCTGGTCAACAAGATGATCGAGGCCTCCCTGCAGGGCAGGGAGCGCCAGGGGCTCGTGCTGCGCATCGAGGACGAGACAGCCCCACCGGACCAGCGCGTGCTCTACAAGAGTCAGTGGGAAACCGGCCCTGCATTCGTGGATGCGCGGGGGAAGAACCCAAGCCGAATACACTGGGCCACCACCATGGAGTTGGCTGGACGCCGATGGGTGCTCCAGTTCACCCCGACGCTCGCGTACCTCGCTGCCCACCAGAGCTTACAGCCATGGACCGTGTTGATGGGTGGGTTGTTGTTCACCAATTTGCTAGGGGCCTTTCTGCTCATCGTCACCGGCCGGACCGTCCTGATTGAACACATCGTGGCCGAACGCACCGCCGAACTCCACCAGACCAATGCCGCCTTGGCACGCGAAATCGCCGAGCGCTACCAAGCAGAGAGCCGCTTCTCCGCCTTGACGCAGTTGACCACCGAGGCGATCCTCTCCACCGATAGCGATGGATATATTCTGACCTGGAACAACAGCGCGCGTGCCATCTTCGGCTACACGGCAGACGAGGTGGTGGGACAGCCGCTGACGATGTTAATGCCGGAACGCTATCGTGAGGCGCATCAGCGCGGTTTGGATCGCGTGCGGACGACAGGCGAGTCTCTCCTGATCGGAACCGTGCTCGAATTTTCTGGGTTGCGCAAAGACGGTCGGGAATTCCCGCTGGAGCTCACGCTGTCGACCTGGACCACCGCAGAAGGTCGCTTCTATGGCGGCATCATCCGCGACGTCACCGACCACAAACGAGCGGAAGAAGAGCTCCGCCGCGTGGCGGCGGAATTGGCGCGGTCCAATGCCGAGTTAGCCCAGTTTGCCTATGTCGCCTCCCATGATCTGCAGGAGCCGCTGCGAGCCGTAGTCGGGTGTGTGCAGATCCTCCAGCGGCGCTATCATGACCGGCTCGATGCCGGCGCCAACGAACTCATCAGCCACGTCGTCGCCGGAGTAACCCGCATGCAGACGTTCATCCAAGATCTCTTGGCGTATGTACGGGTGGATAGCCTCGGGAATCCCTTCGAGCCCACCGACTGCGCGGCCATTCTCAAGGATGCCCTCGCCAACCTTGAGGCCACCATCCACGACAGTGGCGCAGTGGTTATCGCCGACCCGTTACCCACAGTGCTCGCCGATCCCGCCCAACTGCGGCAGGTGGTCCAAAACCTCCTCAGCAACGCCATCAAGTTCCATGGCGAGGAGCCACCGGCGATTCACATCCGTGCGGAGTGGCTCGATGGGGAGTGGGTGTTTGCGGTGCGCGACAACGGCATCGGCATCGAAGCCCAGCACTTCGAGCGGATCTTTCAGATGTTTCAACGCTTGCACACCCAGCGGGAATATCCCGGGACAGGCATGGGGTTGGCGCTGTGTAAGAAGATCGTCGAGCGTCATGGCGGGCGTATGTGGGTGACATCGGAGCCGGGAAAGGGATCAACATTTGCCTTCAGCCTCCCGAGCTGAAGAGCTTTCATAGCTTTGGGCGCAAGCTATACGCCGATCGCGATCTCGCTGGTAGTCGAGAGCTATCGGCTGGGACTCAACCGTGACATCGTCATACCACTAGCTTTTGAGCAGTGAGCGAGGCCGTGCGTCAGCTGGGTGCTCATGGGCTGCTGCTCAATTCAGCGCCGCCAGGCTCAGGGGCGGCAGCACCGGGAAGCCATGCCCTGGAATGCCTGCTAATCCTTCATCATGACTTTACTGCATCGGAGTCAGGGAAATGGAAAAGCTTCCTATCGCCGTACTGCTGATCGAGGACGACCACATCGACGCGCTGCTGGTGCGCGAAACCTTGGCAGATCTGGCTGACGTGCCGGTCACCGTGACCCATGTCACGCGCCTCCGGGAAGGCCTGCGACACCTCAGGGAGGCCCACTGCGATGTCGTGTTGCTGGATCTCGGATTGCCGGACAGTCAGGGGCTCAACACCCTCATCACGCTCCGTGAACAGGCGCCGTGGGTGCCCATTGTCGTGCTCACCGGTCTCGACGATGAGAGGGTGGGGGTTAGCGCTGTCCAGCAAGGGGCGCAGGATTATCTGGTCAAGGGGGAGGTCGATGGCAAGGTGCTAGTGCGCGCTCTACGCTATGCTATGGAGCGCCAGCGATTGGAAGAGCTCCTCACCCATTGGACGGCTGAATTTGCACGCAGTAACCAGGAGTTAGAGGAATTTGCCGCCACCGTCTCGCGTAGTGTCAAGGTGCCTTTGCGCAGGCTTTGCCGCCACACCGCATCGTTGCTGAAAGACTACGGTGATACCCTCGACCCCGAGGGACGCGCACGACTCAAGACTCTCAAGCATCTGACCCGAGGCATAGACACGCTGATCGACTCCCTCTTGGAGTATGCCCGGGTGCGACAGATCGATCTAACGCTCGATGAGGTGGATCTCGGAACGGTGGTGGCAGAGGTAGTCGAATCCCTGGCCATTTCCCTACAAGAGGTGGGCATCGAGGTCGATGTCGCGACAGCCTTGCCGACCGTGCGCGGCGATCAGGTACGGGTGGGCTACATCTTCCGTAACCTGCTCATCAACGCCATACAATGCCATGACAAACCGCACAAACGGGTTGAGATCGGCTGCCTGAATGCCCTCCCGCCGAACAGACATCAGTGCGGCGATAGTCTGGCCTCCAGAGCACACCCCTCCTACGTACTCTATGTGCGTGATCACGGCATCGGCATTGAACAGCGGTATTTCGACCAGCTCTTCCACACGTTCGCGCGTCCGCAGGCGAGGGCTCTAGATGGTGGCCTGGGTATGGGCTTGATCATCGTAAAGAAAATCGTCGAGGGCCATGGGGGGCGCCTCTGGATCGAATCGACACCAGGAGAGAGCACCACCTTCTACTTTACTTTGGGGTAATTGGCAAGCGTTGGCCTGCGGTATGTCGGGTTCGTACCCTTGGCGGAGGGGAGGTCCTAAAGCATGCGTCAGGGAGCCATCTCCAGACCTGCTGAGATCCTCCTCGTTGAAGATAGCCCCACGGACGTGTTGATCACCCGGGAGGCCTTCGCACAGGCGAACTTGCTGATTAACTTGCATGTGGTAGAAGACGGTATCGAGGCTATGGCCTTTTTGTGGAAAACAGGCCAGTATGGCGATGCGCCGCGGCCCGATCTCATCCTCCTCGACTGGAACCTGCCGCGAAAAAATGGGCGAGAGGTCCTCGCAGAGATTAAGGCCGCGGCGGCATTGAAAAGCTTTCCGGTGATCGTCCTGACGAGTTCGCAGTCCGAGCGGGATCTCCTCACCGCCTATAGGTTGCATGCGAATTGCCACATCATCAAGCCGGGCAACTTTAAGGACTTCACCCAAGTCATCAGCGATATCGGACACTTTTGGCTCACTGTCGTGACCCTGCCATCACACTAGAGATCATGGGGAACTGACCTATTGAGGTATGGCTGATGGCAGATAATCCCCCGATATCCTCATCGTAGCCATCCGTCTACTGCACCCGGAGTAAGCTTCCAAAAGCGTCTCGATGGCGGCCGGGATGCGTTCACGGTCCAGCATGTGCGACCTCTTCCAAGTAGCGGTCCTAGAGCGGCTTGACATCTTCGCCGGCTTGAGCCGTGCGGAACACGACTTCATATCCAGCTCGCTCATCCGGTGAACGTGGGGCCAGCTTTCACCCAGCCATGATGCGGGCTATAATTCAAGAGAGAGCAAGGAGGGGAGATCGGCTATGTCGGAACATGTTGCCAACAGCCGGCGACGCTTCGTCGTCCACGAGCATAAGGCCTCGCGGCTGCATTACGACTTTCGGCTGGAGATGGCCGGGGTGCTAAGGTCGTGGGCCATTCCCAAAGGGCCCTCGCTGAACCCCGCCGACAAACGGCTGGCGGTGATGGTGCCAGACCATCCCCTGGAATACGGCGACTTCGAGGGCATCATCCCGGAGGGGAGCTATGGCGCCGGGCCGGTGGTGATCTGGGACAGCGGCACCTATGAGACGGTCGAGCCGGGCGACCCCCTGAAGCAACTGGCAAGAGGGAAGTTCGCCTTCACTCTGCACGGCAAAAAGCTCAAGGGGGGCTTTGTCCTAACCCGGCTGGCGCGAGGCCAGAGCGGTACGGAGTGGCTGCTCATCAAACAGAAGGATGCCTATGCCGACCCGTCGTGGAAACTGCGGACCGAGCTGACGCCGGGGCGGCTCAAACGGCTCGCGGCCAAGGTTCCCCCCTGTGACACCGCATAAACGACGCCGTGTTCTGCCTAATCCATCGGCCACGTCGTGCGGATCGGATCTGTTCCATCCCACTGGCGGGCGGCCTCGGCGATGCGCCTGAACATCCGCCCCTTCGGGCCGCTGATCTCCGAGAGTTCGACCACCGTGCCAGGGTGGGCCTCGGTGAGCAAGTAGACGAAGCGACCAGGCGTGCCCACCTGGCCAGATTGGCCGATGCGGTAGCCAGCCTTGAGAATACGGTCGAGATCGGCATCGAAGGTGGTGGTCCAATAGGCGATGTGCTGCAACCCCTCATGCCCGGCCGTCAGGAAATCGCGGTACATCGACGGCGCCTCGTTCCGCTGCTGGATCAGTTCGATTTGCAGCGTGCCCGAATTCGCCAGGGCGATAGACACTTCGACGGGCGACGGCTGGCCCTGATAGCGAAAATCTTCGATGGGGGCGTGCTCGACGTAAAACCAGGGCCCGACCCCGATGACCTCGATCCAGTGTTGCAGTGCAGCTTCGATATCGCGGACGACGTAGCCATTTTGCGTAACGGCGCCAAAGATCCGGCTCATCGTGCTCTCCCCTATGTCGCGGCGCTACAAGCACAGCGTGTGCCCGTCACCGTTTCCCGATGCCGTCTCCGCGCCATTCCTCTCGCTCATCCTAGCCCTCCCCCATCGAGGGGGAGGGGAACTGTGCAAGGGCTGTCGTGGCCCCATACCTACCCTTGTGAGCCGGCCTTCCCCCCTCACGCCATGCCAACAGGTTCGGGCAAGCGATCTAGGATCTTTCCGGGCCGGGCGTGCATCATATCTGCCAATTCCTTGCGGATGAACGTGCAACCGGGATCGTCGAAGCGGTTGTCCATCTCCTCCGGGTCGTTGACCAAGTCGTACAACTCACCCGCCCCAGATTCCAGCTCGAACGTGCACTTGTAGCGCTTGGTCCTGACCGTGCGCAGCTTCAAGCCGACGCCGCAGCGCGACGGATGTACATACCATTCGCTGTAGGCCACATCACGAGTCTCAGCCTGGCCTTCCAGAAGGGGACGCAGACTGCGGCCCTGCAGCTCTTCTGGCCTGGCGATGCCTAGGTAGTCATAGAAGGTGGTCGCCAGGTCGAGCGTCGACACCGGCTCGTCCACGACCCGGCCGGCGCTCACGCCCGGGCCCTTCACCACCAAGCCGACGCGCAGCAGATCTTCATACGGGATGGGATGTTTGAGATACAGCCCATGATTGCCCAGCAGTTCGCCGTGATCGGTGGTGTAGATCACCAGCGTATTGCCATCGAGCCCAAGCCTTTCCAGCGTGTCGAAAATGCGGCCGACGTGATGGTCGATGTGGGAGATCATGCCATAGTAGTTGGCGGTCATAGAGGCGAGCTGCCTGTCCGTCTGATCGGGTATGCGCGAGCCCTCGGTGCGGAACTTGAGCATGACCGGATCGTCGAGCTGCGGCGCGCCCTCGAGCGCCGCCCGGTGCCACCAGGGACGGCGATCGAGATCTCTGGCGCGATGCTTCGGCAACACGATGTCTTTCGGATCGTACAAGCGACTCCAGGGCTCTGGACAGTCAAAGGGATGGTGCGGATCGGGGAACGAGGCCCACAGGCAAAACGGTTGGCGGCGGTCGTGCTGAGTAAGATAAGCGATGACGCGATCGGCGATCCAGGTGCTGGAATGCCATGCCGCTGGAAGGGCAGAGTACCATGTCTGGGCCGCCCCGACATCCGGCCCTAGCGATTGCGCCCACAGCTTGTAGGCGAGCTCATCCGAACCCCGCGATAACAGCCAGCGTTCATAGTGCCCCACCGGCGGGCGTTCCAGCGGCCGCGTGCGGTGCAGGTGTCCCAGCACCGTCAGCTCGACATCCTGAAAGCCCATGTAAGGCCCATGCCAGTTCGGCCCGTATAGGGCGCCGCTCTGGCGGCACTCCGGCGTACCGGTAGGCCGGAAGGTGGATTTGGTGGCGAAGTGCGCTTTGCCGATCAGCGCCGTGCGGTAGCCGTGTTGGGCGAGGGTGCCGGCAAAGCCCGCCTCGCCCACGCGTGGGTCGAGATCGACGCCGTTGTCCCAGACGCCGTGGGTCAACGGCAACAGCCCGGTGAGGATCGAAGCGCGCGACGGTTGACACACCAGGTTGGGGGTGACGCAGGCTGAAAAGCGCGCCCCCTGCTGAGCCAGGAGATCGAGGTGCGGCGTCTTGAGGTGGGGATTCTCGAAGCCGAAGCAATCGGCGCGCTGTTGGTCCGACGTGATCAACAAGATGTTGGGTCGGTTAGGCATGTAAGGTACTCCACAATGGCTGTGTTGAGGGCTGAGGTTGAACGGCACGAGTGAAGCCAAATCACCCCACTGGCGGGCGCTTCTGTGCCCAAGGACGGGCGGCTTCGAAGGCGGCGGAGGCGCGCAGCACGGTGGCCTCGTCGAAACGGCGGCCGACGATCTGCAGCCCAATTGGTAGGCCATCGCTGGTGAAGCCACATGGCACCGTCGCTGCCGGCTGCCCGGTGAGATTGAACAACGGCGTCATGACGATCCAGGCTCGGCGGTCCACCGGTTGCCCGGCTATCTGCGTCGGACCTTCGAGGCCGAGCCCAAACGGCGGCACGGCCACCGTGGGGCAGAGCAGTAAGTCATAGGTGGCGAAAAAGCGGCGGATCTTGTCGAAGATGGCGTTGCGACGTAGGAGCGAGCGCGCATACGCCTGGGCGGAGACCGCCTCGACCTCGCGGATGTTGGCCAGCAATTGCGGATCGATCTTGCCCTCGTAGTCTGGGTAGTCCTGCAGCATGGCGCCGATGTTGACATAGAAGAAGTGTTGAAAGAGTTCCAATGGATTTTCGAAGCCGGGGTTGGTCTCTTCGACATGGCAGCCTAAGTCGCCGAACGCCTTCGCCGCTTCGGCCGTGACCTGGCGCACCTGTGGATCGACGATGGCGAAGCCGAGGTCAGGACTCCAGGCCACGCGCAGTCCGCCGATGTCGCCCTCAACGGCTGTCGTATAGTCGGGATGGCTAGTCGGCAGGGAAAAGCGATCGCGGTCGTCGGCGCCAGCGATGACGTTGAGCATCAACGCCGCGTCCCGCACCGTGCGCGTCATCGGTCCGGCATGCGACAGATCGCCGGTGGCGCTGGCCGGATACACCGGCACGCGGCCGACGTGCGGTTTCAGACCATAGATGCCGCAGAAGCTACTGGGGATGCGAATCGAGCCGCCACCGTCGGTGCCCACCGCCAGCGGTCCCATCCCTGTGGCCACCGCCGCGCCGGCGCCGCCGCTGGAGCCGCCGGGGGTGCGCTCTAGGTGCCAGGGATTGCGCGACACGCCGGTGACCGGGCTGTCGGTCACCCCTTTGAAGCCGAACTCGGGCGTGGTCGTCTTGCCCAAGACGATGGCGCCGGCGGCTTTGAGGCGCTCGACGACCGGGGCGTCTTCGCTGGGCACGTCGCGCTCGTAGAGCCGCGAACCGCGCATGGTGCGCAGGCCCTTGGTGATCACCAGGTCTTTAATGGACACCGGCACGCCGTGTAACGGCCCAAGCCTGTCGCCGCGCATCACCGCCTGCTCGGCGGCCTGCGCCGCCTGACGGGCTTCCTCAGCAGCGACCAGACAAAAGGCATTCAGAGTCGGATTGAGTTGCTCGATACGCGCCAGAACGGCGTCGATCACTTCCAGCGGCGATACTTTCTTCGTGCGAATGGCAGTGGCCAACTCGGTGGCGGGCATATAACACAGGTCGGTGGCGGACATAGGAGTCTCCTTTTGCACCTTGAATACCTTGACCTGAGCGGCAGACGGTTGAACGCTGAGCGGTCACAATGGTTAAAGCTCGAGGCGTCGTTCTAGAAACCACGTGCGCGTGCCGGCCTCAGACGCGGCATGTTTGAACCCCACCCGCCAGTACAGCTGTTGCGCTGTGTGATTGTCCTCGCGCACTTCCAGCGTCAATTTGCAGCATCCCAGCTCGCGCCCCTTGGCTTCGACACGCTCCAGCAGACGACGACCAACGCCGCGCCCGCGATACGCCGGGATGACGGCTAAGTCGTGAATGTTGAGCAACGGTCGCGCTGCAAAGGTGGAGAAGCCCAGGAAGCAGACGGCGATGCCCACGGGCTCTTGGCCGTCGAAGGCGAGAAAGATCAACGAGGTGGGGTGCCGGCGCAGTCCTGGGATCAGGGCCTGGCGTACGGATTCGGAAAGATCTTGCCCATTGCCCATGGGATCGCGGGCGTAGGCATTGACCATGGCCAGGACCGCGTCCTGGTGTTTCGGGTCGTCAAGATCGGCTTCGACGATCGTAAGCTTTTGCATGCTGGAAAAGCCTGTTCAGACGTTCCCTCTGTTTCCCGATGCTCCAAGTTTAGAGGAACACCATGGCCCGATCAGCCGTTATATGCGTTTTAGCCGCATCGAGTATCACGGCCATATCCCATTGGAGAGCGACATACTATCCATAGAGAGACACATTATCTGTGCGCCATCTCTTCGCGCACTTTCTCTTGCAGCCACAAATTCAGGAGCGTTTCTGAAGACACTCCTCGTTGCTTAGCCATCGCACTGAGCTTCGCTGACAACGTCGATTCAACGGGATAGTAGGTTGCCTCAGACTGAATCTCCACTTCGAAGTCAACCGGTTGGGTCTGGTCCCAATAATCCGTCAAATCGTGGGTATCCCAAAACTCACTTATCTCTTGATAGGATTGTGCCTTTGAAATAGAGCTCTTACCTTTGCTCATATCTCCTCCGTTCCGATTCGGCCATTGTCTGTGCAGAAAGAATCAGCGCCCGCCCAGCTCTCTTGTGTATGAAAAAAACGCTCAAATACCGCCCAGATCCTGTTTGCCCAAGGGCGGCGCACACATTTTCGCCTCGACGATGACCCTTTTCGACAAAGCGGAAATGCGGGTGATTTGTAAAGATCTCTCTGACTTCTGCTTGCCGTACGCCGTGCTTTTGTTCGATTTTTTGAACAACGTCCTCAAGCCAAATAAAGCCGATAATTTTCAACGTTATTTCCTTGTGAGGACAATCAGACGACGTCAGTACTTTTGTCCTTCGGATCAGCGATAATTGATGACTCGCTCGTCATCTAACACTTGGCTCCAAGATCACAGCTCACACAATGTCCGCCAAGAAGTTATACTAAACTGCTCGGCAACAACCCTTGTAAGAGCTTTTGAGAAATTATCCTGTATTTTGAATAGGCTTCGTAATTCATGAACTTCATCGTCATTGCCATAAAAAAGTGCGGAACAACATGACTTGGCAATTGCCATTGTTTCTTTGTTTTTATATTTTATCTTTCCATTATAGTATAAACAGTCATTTTTGGCAAACGCTGTCAATAGACATGACCATGCGAACATGATCTTGAGCTGCAGTGTACTCATTCATCCCGAGTTCACGGCATGCAGAGGGGTTATAACGATATTTTGAACAAAATTCTCGATGATGGCTTACAAAATCAATAGATACGTCATTTCTAAGCTCTAAATCATCCTCAAGCATAAATTCCAAGCAATAATGGCCATTGAAATAATGTGTCTTACGCTCCTCATCATACCACCAAGGGCCATCGCCTTTTCGAGGATCATATTCTTCTAAGTTTTGATATGTCTTCGATGTCAGCAAAATCCGGCATGCGGGGACTGCATAGTGAATTGATTCCACCCAATAATAATTTTTTCCTTTAGAAATAGATACCCAATCGAAAGAGAACCTTATCGTTCCATAGCGCTAACCATTATACCAATTATTTGGTGACAGCCAACTCACTAAGATTCGATCTTTATTAAGTCGGCTCTCGTCGTACACGAGACTTGCATGGATCATTCTCTTTTCAAGAATTCCAAATGCTGTGGAAATATGAGAAACATGAGAAACTCTAGCAAATGGTACACAATCATTTACCCAGCTATCGTCAGTAGAAGGTTCTCCAACTCTGAAACGTGTCCAGGGCTTCAAAAGCTGTCCTCCAGTTTAATTTAAGACTTACTCATGAGAGTTAACCCTCAAAGAACGAGGTACAGCTTTACTATTATGCCATGCCCGGGTGGTCGGAATCATGCCCGCCGCTGCCGGGCAACGGCGGGCATAAAACCGTTGTTCACAGCGCCTCGGCCAGGACCTCCACCAGATGCTTGGGGCGTTTGCCGGTGAAGTGCTCGACCTGCTGACGGCAGGAGACGCCGGCGGCGACCACGTCGAAGTCGCCGTTGGTGGCTTGCATTTTGGCTTCCACGGCGGGAAAGAGCCGACGGGCGCCGATGGCGCGCGACAGCTCGTAGTGCTCTTGCTCGAAGCCGAACGACCCCGCCATGCCGCAGCAGCCCGAGTTGACTTCTTCGACCTCGAAGCCCGGCGGCAGCCGCAACACGGTCAACGATGGCCCGGTGCCGATGAGCGCCTTCTGGTGGCAATGGCCGTGCAGCAACAGTGTGCGCTTCGTCTCCTTGAAGGGGAGCTGCAACTCGCCACGCCCATGCAACTGGGCGAGGAACTCCTCGATCATGAAGCTGTTGGCCGCCACGGTGTCGACGCGCTTGTCGGACACCAGATCGGAGTATTCATCGCGCAGCGTCAGCAGGCACGACGGCTCACAGCCGATGATCGGGATGCCCTGTTCGACATAGGGGGCCAATAGGTTGACGTTGTAGACCGCATTGGCCCGAGCCGCTTCGAGCATGCCCTTGGAGATCATCGGCCGTCCACAGCACCGTTTCTCCACCAGTTGTACGTCGTAGCCAGCGCGCTCCAGCACGGTGACGGCGGCCTTGCCGATCTCCGGATAGTTGTAGTTCATGAAGGTGTCATGGAAGAGGATGACCTTGCCTCTGGCGCCGGCCTCGGACCGGCGCTTACGGAACCACGTGTCAAACGTCGGCCGGGCGAAGGGCGGCAGCGAGCGCCGTCGATCGATGCCGGTGACTTTCTCCATGAGCCAGCGGGTCACCCCGAGGTTCACCAATGTCGTGGACAGCGGGGCAAAGGCGCTGCCAACCCAGTTTAAGCGCTCGATGTTAGCGAACAGACGCGCCCGCAACGGCGTGCCATGCGCGGCGTAATAATGGGCCAGAAATTCGTACTTCAGCTTGGCCATGTCGACGTTGATCGGGCACTCGGCCTTGCAGCCCTTGCACTCCAGGCAGAGGTCTAAGACCTCGTACATGCGGTGGCTGGTCAGCTCCTCCTCGGGCAGCCGGCCCGACAGCGCGGCGCGCAAGGCGTTGGCCCGGCCGCGCGTCGAGTGCTCCTCTTCCAGCGTCGCCATGTAAGATGGACACATCGTGCCGTCGAGCTTCTTGCGGCACTCGCCGACGCCGGTGCAGCGCTCCACCGCCCGGGCGAAGCCGCCCTCCTTCTCGAAGCTGAAGTGCGTCTTGAGTTCGATGGCCTGATAGCTGGGCGTATAGCGCAGGTGTTCGGTCATCGGCGGCGCATCGACGATCTTGCCGGGGTTCATGATGTTGAGTGGGTCGAAGGCGCGCTTGACGTCCTGGAAGGCGTTGTAGAGTTGCGGGCCGAAAAGTTTCTTGTTGAGATGACTGCGCGCCAGGCCGTCGCCGTGCTCGCCGCTCATGGCGCCGTTGAACTCCAGCACCAAGTCGCTGATTTCCTTGGTGATGTGGGTCATGACGTCGATTTCGTCGGCGTCTTTGAGGTTGATGAGCGGCCGGATGTGCAGACAGCCCACGCTGGTATGGCCGTAGTAGCCGGCCGAGGTGCCATGCGCTTCGATGATCTGCTTAAAGCGTTGCAGGAACTCCGGCAGCTTGAGGGGATCGACGGCGGTGTCTTCGACGAAGGCCAGCGGTTTGCGGTCGCCCTCCACGCGCATGAGCAGGCCCAGCCCCGCCTTGCGCACTCTCCAGACGCGCGCCTGCTCGGCCGCCGTGTAGGCTCGCACATAGGCATATCCCAAACCCTTCGCTTGCAGGCGGGCGATCATCTGTTCGGCCTTGGCCTGGGCTTCCTCCGGCGTGTCGCCGCGAAACTCGCTGAGCAGCAGCGCCTCGGGATCGCCCTCGATGAACGTCATCAGCCGTCCAAGCTCGCCGGCACCGCGTGTGAGGTGGATGATCATGCGGTCGATCAGCTCGATGGCGTAGGGATCGCACGCCAGGATCTCCTCCGAGGCTTCCGTCGATGCGATCAGGTCGGCGAAGTGCACCACGACCACGGCCAGGGCTTTGGGGCGCGGCACCAGGCGCATCTTGGCCTCGGTCACGACGGCTAGCGTGCCCTCCGAGCCGACCACGAGCTTGGCCAAATTGACGTCGCCATTGCGCACGAAAGCGTCCAGGTTATAGCCGCTCACACGCCGCTGAATGGTGGGATAGCGCCGCTGGATCTCGTCGCGGTTGGCCTCGACGATGCGCCTGACCTCGCGATAGATATGATGTTCCAGCCTGCCCCCATGCAACTTGGCCTCGAAGGCGGCTTTGTCCAGCGCTTTGAACACGGTGGTGCTGGCGTCGGCGAGGACGACGCTGAGCTCCAGCACGTGGTCGATGGTCTTGCCGTAGGCGATGGAGTGCGAGCCGGCGGAGTTGTTGCCGATCATACCCCCGATGGTGGCGCGGTTGCTGGTCGAGGTATCGGGGCCAAAGAGGAAGCCCATTGGACGCACATGGGCGTTCAACTCATCCTGAATAACCCCAGGCTGTAAGCGCACCCAGCCTTCATCGGTATTCACTTCCAGGATGCCGTGCAGGTATTTGGAAAAGTCCAGCACCACGGCGTGCCCAACTGTCTGCCCGGCCAGACTGGTACCGCCGCCGCGCGGCAGCACAGGTACCTGATGGCGACGCGCGATGTCCACGGTGGCCACGACATCGTCCATGTGTCTGGGAATGACGACGCCGATCGGTTCGATCTGGTACATGCTGGCATCGGTGCTGTATAAAGCTTTGGAGTAGGAGTCGAACCGCACCTCACCTGCGATCACGCGGCGCAGCTCTTCATACAGAGTACCCATGCTGACGAACCTCCTTATTCACCTTTCTTGGCGACGCGCAGACCGAAGTGGATGTGTGTGGGCCGAGACGTCAGACCGGCATGCTCCAGGACCAGGCGCACTGGGTCATCCGCCGCCACCTTGTCGATGACCAGGGCCTCAGGCCGATCGGCTGCCGCCCGTTGTAGCAGCGCCGTCCCAACCCGTAGGGCATCGGCGTGTGGGTCGATGGCGAGATCCATGACGGCGTTGTGATGCAACAGGATGTAGCCGCGGATCGTCTCCTCCTCCCAGTAGGCATAACCGGTCAGCCGTCCCGCATACAGTTGAAGGGTGTGGGCATCGCGCTCCCAGCACTGTGGGACCGTGTGGAAGGTCTCGTAACGTGTGAGCGCGACGTCGGGCTTCACAGGATGCACTTGGCGGAGATCTTCCGGGAGCCGCATAGACGGATGGCCTGTGAACGACTGATATTGGGCCCAGGTGTCAAAGCCCAGCGCTTGGAAAAAGGCGATGGCGGGGGCGTTGTCGATGGGCACATCGACGCTGATGGTGCGCGGCCCGATGATCGACAACTTGCGCGTCAGGGCCTCGACGATATAGCGCCCGACGCCTTGCCGCTGATACTCCGGCCGCACGCCCAATTTGGCGATCCAACAGCCGTAGGGGCGTTTGGTGCCGACGATGACGGCGACCGGCTGGTCGTCTTCCAGGACCACCATGGTGTTGCTGGGCCACAGGCTGATCAGGCCCATGTCAGCGCGGAATTGCGCCTCCGTCATCGGCGGCGACTCCGGAAAGTGAATATCGTAGCAGGCGTTGATGGCTCGTACGATCATCGGGATGTCTTCGGGGCGGCAGAAGCGATAGATCATGATGCGCTCACCTATGGCGTCTTCCCTG